>Ga0208490_100033_pt1 | contig 121568 bp, 113 predicted proteins | sample SubbioAug_CSWold_FD_184818 | JGI IMG/M metagenome (GOLD analysis project Ga0208490, IMG submission 184818) | Serpentinite rock and fluid subsurface biosphere microbial communities from McLaughlin Reserve, California, USA - CR11Aug_CSWold (SPAdes) | ecosystem: Environmental > Terrestrial > Deep...
CCCGCCTCGGCGGCGTCGCCGCCGGTCGCGTTCCCTCTCTGGGAGCCGAACCATGAGCACATCGACCGACTCGTACGCCGCCGACCTCGCCCACCTCGGCCTCGACATGGTCGGCGCCCGTGGGTCCGTCGTCGTCAGCGATCGACTCGAGACGCCGATGGGGACGCTCCACGGAGGAGCGGCGCTCGGGCTGGCTGTCGCCGCGATGGAGTCGGTGACGGATCTCGGAGCGGTGTGGGCGACAGCCCAGTTCGTCGGACTCGCGGGGCACGGCGATCGCCTGGACGTCGACGTGCAGGTCCTGGCTCGCGGCCGGACGTCGACGCAGGTCCACGTCATCGCGACGGGCGAGCGCGGGCTGGTCTTCCAGGCCATGGGGGCCACCGGGACCGGTCGGTCGGACATCCCGGAGCGTACGTTCCCGGTGTTGCCCGACGTCTCCGGACCCTTCGAGTACGCCGAGTCCGAGCTCCCGATGAGCGCGGTCCTGCAGGGTCGCGGCCACCTCCCGACGCTCGAGTACCGCCGCGCCCCGGTGCACGACGGGCTCTGCCTCTGGATCCGCTCCCGAGATCACGTCGCGAGTCGTCCGGCGATGCTGTCGCTGATCGCCGACTACCTGCCCCTGTCGATCATGGTCGAAGCAGGCATCAGGAACGGCGGGGGCACCAGCCTCGACAACACGATCCGGTTCGGGCCTCGGATCGACTCGGATTGGGTGCTGGTCGACTGCCGCGCCGATGCGATCGATCGTGGGTACGGGCACGGAACGGTGCACCTTTGGTCGCCGGGTGGCGACCTGCTCGGCATTGCGAGTCAGACGTCGATGCAGCGACTCATCGCAGCCCCCGACCGCTGACCATCGAGCCGGTCAGACGTGCGTGCCTTCGATGCCCGCGACGATGGTCCGGTACCCGGCTTCCGTGACCTCGAGCGAGGCGAGCTCGTCGACGCTCGGGACGCGACCGGCACGCGCCGGTCGCTTGCCGGCCGCCCTGCGGCGGTTCTGCACCCCGAGGAAGACAGACCCACCCCACATGAAGGTGTAGATCACGGCGAAGGCCGCTCGCGCCTCCTCCGGTGAGAAGCCGCCGTCCTCGAGGATGGTGATGCATGCCTCCATGTACCGCTTCGCTGCGACGGTCAGCTCCTGGGTGAGCAGGAAGTCGCTGATGCCGGGGTACGCGGCCAGCGCCTCGCGCATGGATCGCATGTACTCCCAGAGCCGGTCGTCCCAGGAGACGTCACTTCGCTGCGGCGGCACCTCGACGGACGTCATCACCCGTTCGACGACGAGGAGGAGCACCTGGTCGCGCCCCTTGACGTAGTGGTACGTCGCCATGGGGCTCACGCCCAGGGCATCGGCGAGGGCCCGCATCGTCAGCCGCTCGACGCCGACCTCTCGTGTGAACTGCTGGGCGGCATCGACGATCGCAGCCTCGGAAAGCTGACGAGATGCGGTGCCCCCGCCCGGGGACATTGAGGTGGTCGCCACGCTGTACAGCGTACAACGCAGCGCCGGACCCGTGAAGCGACCCGACGACAGTATGGTCGCCCACCATGGCCACCGTCGCACGGGTCGTCGACCCCGGACCACCTCGGATGTTACCGGACCTGACCGATGTCACCCGGCCGTACTGGACCGGCGGGAGGGCCGGCGAGCTGCTGATCCTGTACTGCGCCACCTGCGATCGCTGGGTGCACCCCCCGGTACCCGCGTGCCCGACCTGTGAGGGGCCGCTCGAACCTCGCCCGGTCACCGGTCGGGGCACCGTGTTCTCGTTCACGATCAACGAGCAGCTCTTCAACCCCGAGGTCCCGCCGCCGTACAACATCGCGATCGTGGTGCTCGACGAGCAGGACGACCTGCGGCTGCCGACCAACATCATCGGCTGCGACGACGCCGACATCCGGATCGGCATGCCGGTGACGGTGGTCTTCGAGCGAAACGGCGACCACTTCGTACCGCTCTTCGAGCCCGCCTGACCCACGCGTCGGGGCGCGGTGATCCGGGGGCACTCAGGCGTCGATGCGGGTCAACGCCGCTGCTGGCCACCCACCTCGGCGCGCAGGAGCGCGAACCCGTCGTGGAGCGCGGCAGCCGTGGAAGCCGAGGCTGGGCCCTGGAGCCATCCGAAGATCGCCTGGCGCAGCACGGCGTGGCTGACCGTGGCCAGCAGCGTGCAGCCGGCATCGGGCTCGTCGAGGCCGCGTCGGCGAGCGATGGCCTCGGCCATGTGGGCGATGTGCTCCTGGCTGTTCACATCAGCTCGTCCTCGGAGGATCGGCGACGACGCGATCGCTTGTTCGTAGAGGCGGATGCGCTCACGGATCCGCTCGATCACGGGTGCGAGGACGACCAGGGCGTCGCGGATGGCATCGAGGTCAGCGACGTCAGCGGGTTGGGCGAGGAGCACGTCTCCGAAGGACCGGATGAAGTCGTACTCGCCGAAGAACAGCACGGACTCCTTCGTGGGGAAGTACCGGAAGAAGGTGCGCGGTGAGACCCCCGCCTCCTCGGCGATCTGGTCCGTTCCCGTCTCGTCGTAGCCCTGGGTCGCGAAAAGTCGCAGCGCAGCCTCGATCAGGTCGTTCCTCCGCTGGGCGGCGTTCGCGGCTCTGGTCGATCCGGTCATGCCCCAGCGACGCTAACGGCCTCGGCCGGATCGTCAGGCCGATGTGCCGCCCGCGCCGTGGGGGCGGACGCGAAGCGCCTTCAGGCTGCGGAACAGTGCGTTCGGTGCGTACTCGAACTCCTGGCCGGGAACCAGGTCGAGGTTCGGCAGCCGTTGGGTCAGCAGCTCGAGGGCGATCCGGGTCTCGAGTCGGCCGAGCGGCGCGCCCAGGCAGAAGTGCGGCCCCTTTCCGAATGCGAGGTGGTCGACGGCGTTGGGACGGTCGACCCGGAAGTCCGACGGCTCCTCGAAGTGGGCCGGATCATGGCCGGCCGAAGCGAAGCACATCATGATCCGGCTGCCGGCGGGAATCGGGCAGCCACCGATCTCGGTGTCGACCTTGGCGACCCGCCGGTGGTTGAGCACCGGACCGTCGTAGCGAAGTATCTCCTCGACGGCGTTGCCGATGAGCGTCGGGTCGTCGATGAGGGCTTGCCACTGGTCGCGCTCGGTGAGCAGTGCCCGCAGGCCGCTGCCGATGGAGTTCGTCGTGGTCTCGTGGCCAGCGAGCGCCATCGAATACACCATGTTGACGATGTCGAACAGGTTGCACAGCTCCGGCTGCTCGCGGGACAGGCGGACCAGATCCGAGGTCAGGTCGTCGCCGGGTTCGGCCGCGCACCGCTCGACGTGGCGCTCCACGTACTGCCAGAACTCGACGATCGCACGCGCGATCTCGACCTGGGTCTCCTCGTCGTTGCGGCCGTAGGTCAGCTGCACCCGCTGCTCGCTCCACTCGCGCAGCATCTCGGTGTCGTCGGCCGGGAAGCCCAGCAGTGTGAATGCGGCGTATCCCGGGAACGGGAAGGTGAAGGCCGGGACGAGGTCGACCTCGGCCTCTCCAGCGAAGTCGTCGATGAGCGCGCTCGCGTAGGCCCGCAGCGAGGGCTCGAGTGCGTTGAGCCGCCGGGGTGTCATGGTGCGGAGCACCGACTTGCGCATCGGGGCGTGCCGGGGCGGGTCGGCGTTGTTCAAGGTCGGGACGCGGTGGTAGCCCTCCGCGAGGATCGCCTGCGCCGCCTCGCAGACCGGGATCAGCGGCGAGGAGGCATTGGCCGCAGACCACGTGTCCCGATCGACGAGCACGCCGACGATGTCGTCCATCCGCGTCACGATGTAGTGATCGAGCTCCGGCACGTAGAACACCGGACTCTCGTCGCGCAGCGCGTTCAAGACCGGGTACGGGTCGGCCACGATCGCCGGATCGAGCGGGTCGTAGTCGTGCGCGATGGGGCAGCGGGCCTGCGAAGTGCTCACCGGCACGAGGGTAGTTCCTCCGTTGACACTCTTGTCAGAAATCTGGGACGCTGTCTGTCTTGCGCTCGAACCTCGCTCGCCTCCTCTCGCCGAGGACCATTGCCGTGGTCGGCGCGAACGAATCGCTCGGCATGTCGAACAACGCGGTGAGGCCGATGCTCGACGCCGGACGCCAGGTCCACCTGGTCAACCCCCGCCGGGACACCCTCTATGGCCGGAGCGTGCACGCCTCCCTGACCGACATCGGCGAACCCATCGACGCGGTGCTGGGACTCGTCAACGCCGACCGGTCCGTCGAGCTCGTCGAGGAGGCGGCCGCGTTGGGATGCGGCGGCGTGGTCGTGACGGCCGCCGGCTTCGGGGAGGCGGGCGCCGAGGGCGCGGCGCTGCAGGAGCGGTTGGTGAAGGTGGCATCGGAAGCAGGTCTGGCCGTGATCGGCCCCAACTGCGCCGGGTTCAGGAACGTCACCCTCGGAGCCAACCTCTTCACGGGAGGCCCGCTCGGACTCGCCCCTGGCGGTGTGTCGATCGTCTCGCAGAGCGGCTTCCTGGTCCGTTCCGCCCTGTCGGCTGCGAAGGACAGGGCCCTCGGGGTCTCGATCGCCGTCTCGTCGGGCAACGAGGCGGTGTGCGACCTCGCCGACCACGTCGCGGTGCTCGCCGCCGACGATGACACGCGGGTCATCTGCCTCGTGATCGAGACGATCCGCCGGCCGAGCGAGTTCTTCGCTGCGGTCGCCGCGGCCCGGTCCGCCAGCAAGCCGGTGATCGCCCTGAAGCTGGGCCGGAGCAACCGTTCCCGGCGCATCATGGCCTCGCACACCGGGGCCATCGCCGACGAGTCATGGGTGTACGACGTGGCGTTCGCCGAGCACGGCGTGGTCAGCGTCCGTGACGTCGACCACCTCCTCGACGCGGCGCAGCTCTTCGAGCAGGTGGCCCCGGCCCGGCGTGCCGCTCCGATCGAGCGGATCGGGATCATCACCACCTCGGGCGGCGTCGCCGCGCTGGCGACGGACATCGCCGACGAGGTGGGTGCGCCGGTGCCCCCGCTCGAGGAGCTCGAGCCATGGGTCCGGGCGCGGGTCCCGGGCGACACCGTGAACCCGCTCGACCTCACGGGTTTCGTCATGACGGACCGGGCGCTCACCGAGGAGCTGTTCGAGAAGTACGCCGATGCCGTCGACCTCCTCGTGCTCTCCTGGTGGGCCGGCGACGAGGACCACGGCTGGGCCTCGCTGCTGCTTGAGCCGTTCGCCGCCGTGGCCGAGCGCCACGACACACCCTTCGTGGTCAGCCCCGTGGAGGCGACGTCGCTGGGTGCCTGGGTTCCCGAGTGGCGGGACCGCTCGCTCAGCTTCGCCCGGGGCATCGAGTCCGTCTACCGGGCCGTCGCGGCCCACAACCAGGACCTCGCCGTCGACATCCGGGTCGCGGAAGCCCTCCCGGCGCCCGTCGACGCCGTCGGACCCGCACCCGGACACGTCGACAGCGACCTCGGCCCGATCGTCCTGTTCGCCGACGCCATGGCGCTGCTCACCGATGTCGGGATCGCCGTCGCTCCGTTCGCGATCATCGGCGTCGACGACGACGTCGACGCCGATGCGCTCCGTCCGCTCGGCCCCCAGGTCGTCGTCAAGCTCGCCGACGTCCCGCACCGCACGGAACTCGGTGGGGTGTCGATCGGGGTGCCGGCCGAGGATGTCCACGCGGAGGTCGATCGGCTTCGGGAGGTCGCGGCCGAGCATGCCGTCCCGGCGACTGTCGCAGTGCAGGCCATGGTCGCCGGCCACGGCGAGGCGTTCGGCGGCCTCCAGTGCCGCACCGGCCTCGGACCCGTGGTGCTCCTCGGTCGCGGTGGCGTGCAGGTGGAGACCGCCGGTGGGGTCCGGGGCCGCCTGCTCCCTGCCGATGCCCGAGCCGTCGCAGGCCTCGTCGACGAGGTCGCGGGCCCGCACGTGTTCGCCTCGCTCCGAGGTCAGCGACCATGGGCGCTCGACCCGTTGCATCGCACGGTCGAAGCCCTCGGCGAGCTCTGGAACCGTCACCGCGGCTGGCTCGGATCTGCCGACCTGAACCCGCTCATCGTGACCGACCACGGTCTGGTCGCCGTCGACGCGCTGTTCGTCGTCGCCACCGACGGCGGGGACGCCGGATGAGACGTACCCCGACGAAGCCCTCCGATCATCCGAGCGAGGAGATCCCGCCATGACGTCGACGATTCCGGCACCCATCTCACAGGGCACCCGTCCCGGGTACCCCAAGATGCTCAACCACGTGGCGTACATCACCCGCGACACGTCGGCGACGGCACGCTTCTACACCGAGCTCCTCGGCATGGAGCTCGTGGCCGCAGTGATGGACGACAAGATCCCGTCCACCGGCGACCCGGTCCCCTACTTCCACTCCTTCTTCCGGATGCAGGACGGCTCGACCATCGCCTTCTTCGAGGCGCCAGACCTGCCGCCGCCGGCGGAGCGGACCCATCCGGCCTACGAGATCTTCCAGCACATCGCGCTCGAGGTGGAGTCGTCCGAGGTCGTCGACCAGTGGCAGGCATGGCTCGTCGCGAACGGCGTCGAGGTCGTGGGCCCCGTCGATCACGGCATCATCTACAGCATCTACTTCTACGATCCCGACGGAAACCGCCTGGAGCTGACCACGCCTCTCGACCCGACGTGGAACGACAAGGCAGAGGGTGCGCACGCCGCGCTCGCCGAGTGGGAGGACGTCAAGGCCATGGCCGCGGCGTCGGGCGACGGCATGGTCGCTGCGCTCAAGGAGCTCACCTCACGGCGCAGCCACCGGGCGTCCGTGATCCCACCGGTGGAGGACACGGAATGACTGCCATCCCGAAGATCATCAGCGTCGACGACCACGTCGTCGAGCCGCCGCACCTCTGGGCGGAGTGGCTCCCGGAGAAGTACAAGGCTCGTGGTCCGCGCGTCGAGCGGCGGGGAGTGCGGTCCATCGAGTTCACCGGCGCCGCGCAGTACCACCAGGAGTTCGACGACGATGCGCCCGACAAGTGCGACACCTGGATCTACGAGGACCTCGTCTACACCCACAAGCGCATGGTGGCTGCCGCGGGCTACCCGCGAGACGAGATGACCATGACGCCGATCACCTACGACGACATGCGGCCGGGCTGCTACGACCCGAAGGCCCGGCTCGAGGACATGGACCTCAATGGCGTCGAGGCATCGGCGTGCTACCCGACCTTCCCCCGCTTCTGCGGCCAGACCTTCGCGGAGGGCAAGGACCTCGACCTCGGCCTCGCCTGCATCGAGGCCTACAACAACTGGACTGTCGAGGAGTGGTGCGGCGACTCCGGTGGCCGCCTCATCCCGGTCTGCCTCATCCCCCTCTGGGACGCGGAGCTCGCTGCGGCCGAGATCCGGCGCAACGCCGCGCGCGGGGTGCGGGCGGTCGCCTTCAGCGAGGTTCCCGCCCACCTCGGGTTGCCCAGCATCCACTCCGGGTACTGGGATCCGTTCTGGGCCGCATGCGAGGAGACGAACACCGCGGTGTGCATGCACATCGGCTCGTCGTCTCGCATGCCGTCGTCGTCGCCCGATGCACCCCCCTCGGTCACGGCGACACTCGGGTTCGGCGGCGCGATGACCTCGCTCGTCGACTTCCTCTGGTCGGGGATCCTCGTGCGGTACCCGAAGCTCAAGCTCGCCTACGCCGAGAGCCAGCTCGGTTGGATCCCGTACATCCTCGAACGCATCGACGACGTGTGGGAGGACAACCAGGGATGGGCGCAGACCAAGCACATCCCCGAGCCTCCGTCGACGTACTTCCACCGGCAGGTGTGGGGGTGCTTCTTCAAGGACCAGACCGGCATCGACATGCGCGATCGCATCGGGATCGACCGCATCACCTTCGAGACCGACTACCCGCACAGCGACACCACGTGGCCCGACACGCCGGCGGTGGCCGCTCGACTGCTCGACGGCCTCACCGACGAGGAGATCTACAAGATCGTGCGCGGCAACGCCATGGAGCTGTTCGACCTGCAGGGCTTCGCGTGAGGCTGTCGTTCTCCGATGACGATGTCGAGTTCCGCGAACAGGCCCGGACCTGGCTGACCGAGCACGCCCCGTCGCCCGCCGACCGTCCGGGATCAGGCCCGGACATGCGCACCTTCGACCTGGAGTGGCAGCAGGCGCAGCACGCGGGCGGCTGGGCGGGGATGGACTGGCCAACGGAGTACGGCGGCCGTGGTGCGACCGTCACGGAGTCGTTGATCTGGCAGGAGGAGTACGCGCGCACGGGTCTGCCGGGCATCGACAGCCGCTTCGTGGGACTCTCCCACGCCGGGCCGACGCTCATGGCGAGAGCGACGGCGGAGCAGAAGGAGGCCCACCTCGCGCCGATCCTCCGGGGCGACGTGCTCTGGTGCCAGGGCTTCTCCGAACCCGAGGCGGGCTCGGATCTCGCTGCACTGAAGACCAGGGCCGTGGTCGACGGCGACGAGCTCGTGGTCACCGGTCAGAAGATCTGGACCAGCTACGCCGACCAGGCCGACTGGCAGGAGCTGCTGGTCCGGACGAACCACGACGTGCCAAAGCACAAGGGCATCACCTGGGTGATCTGCGACATGCGGCTGCCCGGCATCGAGGTCCGTCCGATCCGGACCATGGACGGTCACGCCGAGTTCTGCGAGGTCTTCTACGACGAGGTGCGGATCCCGCTCCGGAACATCGTCGGCGACGTCGACGGCGGCTGGAGCGTGGCGATGTCGACGCTGTCGTTCGAGCGGGGCACTGCGTTCACGGTGCACCAGGTCCAGCTCGCGGAGAGCGTCGAGCAGCTGATCGCCATCGCGCACGATCGCAGCGACGATCACGGACGTCCACTGCTCGCCGACGAGGAGCTCGCTCGAGCCCTCGCCCGGGCCCGGGCCGACTGCGCGGCGCTCAAGGCGATGACCTACATGGGCGTGAGCCGCAACGCGGCCACAGGCCAACCGGGGCCGGAAGGATCGATGCTCAAGCTGCGCTGGTCGGAGCTCGCCAAGCAGGTGAGCCGGATCGCGCTCGAGGTCTTCGGCGCCTCGGCGCTCTCGAGGAGCGATCGCCAGGCCGGATCATGGGTCGAGCAGTTCCTGCTCTCGTTCGGCTTCACCATCGGCGGCGGGACGTCCGAGATCCAGCGCAACATCATCGCCGAACGCGTGCTGGGGCTCCCCCGATGAGCGAGACCATGAACCTGATGCCGACCGACGAGCAGGTCGAGATCGCCTCGTCGAGTCGTGCTTTCCTCGCCGATCGGCTCCCGACGAGCCGCATCCGGGAGCTGATCGAGATCGACGACCACGCAGGCGATCCGGTCGACGACAAGACCTGGCGAGAGGCTGCAGAGCTCGGGTGGTTCGCCCTGGGCCTCCCCGAGGAGGCGGGAGGCATCGGCTTCGGCCTCGCCGACGAGGCGGTCCTGTTCCGTGAGATCGGCCGCTCGCTGGCCCCCGGGCCCTACCTGTCGACGGTGCTGGGGGCCCGCGTCGCCGCAGCCGGCGGCGCCGATGCGCTGGCTGCCGATCTCGTCGCCGGTGCGGGTCGCGCTGGGCTCGCGATGCCCGCGGGATCGTCGGACCTGTGGGTGCTCGACGGCGGCGCCCACGTGTTGATGGTGCGCCCCGACCGAGCCGCGCTGGTCCCGACCTCCGCGATCGAAGCGCTGGCGGCGGAACCGTGCATCGATGACGCGAGCCGGATCGCACGCGGGCGCCAGGGCGCGTACGCGCCCGTCGCCGAGGTGACCGCTGCCCAGGATCCGATCCACCGCCGCGCCCTCGTCTTGTCAGCGGCATTGCTCGTCGGCATGGCAGAGCAGTGCCGGGACCTGTGCGTGGAGCACGCGAGCTCACGAGAGCAGTTCGGCAAGCCGATCGGCATCCACCAGGCCGTCAAGCACCCCATCGCCGACATGGCGATCCGCGCCGAGGCAGCGTGGCCGCAGACGGTGGTCGCGGCCTGCGCCCACGACGAGGGCCGGCCCGACGCCGACTTCCACGCGCTCTGCGCCCGGATCGCAGCGAGCGGAGCGGCGCGGGACAACGCGGCCCACACCGTGCAGGTGATGGGTGGCATGGGGTTCACCCACGAGCACGACGCTCACCTGATCGTGAAGCGAGCCGCGGTGATCGCTTCCACCCTGGGCGGCGACAAGGCGCTCCTCGCGCAGCTCCTCGCTCAACCACCGGCCTGAGCGTCGCTCCAGGGCCCCGAGAGGTGACACGAATGCCAGAACTTGAACGCAATCTCCTCGGCGCGAGGGTCGAGCTGGGGAGTCGGGTGGAGATCTACTCCGGCGTGGCCCGCCTCGCCTCCACGGTGTGGGCGAGCGAGGTGAGGCGACGCGGCGCCCCGCCGACGACCGCCGTCATGCTCTGCCACCCCACGGCGAACTTCCTCGGTCACTACGCGCTCGAAGGCCTCGCGCGCCGCGGTGTCGCCGCAGTCGGGTTCACGACCCGGTACGTGGGCAACGACACCTCCTTGATCCTCGAGAACTGCCTCGTCGACATGGGCGCCATGGTCCGCCACCTGCGAGAGGAGCGGGGCTACGAGCGGGTGGTCCTCGTCGGCAACTCCGGCGGCGCCTCGATCGTGCCCTTGTACCAAGCGCAGGCGCAGCACGCGACGATCACCGACCCGCCCGGCGGCGGCCCCGACCTGACCGAGGCCGACCTGCCCCCCGCCGACGCCATCGCCATGCTGAACGCGCACCCGTCGCGGTCCCGCCTCAGCACCGAGTGGCTCGATCCGGCGATCATCGACGAACAACGGCCGTTCGAGCGCGATCCGGAGCTCGACATGTTCGACCCGGCGAACGGTCCCCCGTACTCCGACGAGTTCATCACCCGGTACCGGTCGGCCCAGATCGCCCGCAACCGCCGGATCACCGCGTGGGCGAAGGCGCAGCGCCGGATGCTGGCATCCGCCCCTCAGGTCCCGAACGGGCTGGAGGACATGGCGTTCGTCGTGTACGGCACCGGTGCCGACCTCCGCTTCCTCGACGGCACCATCGACCCCAGTGACCGTGAGGTCGGCGCAACCCTCTGGGGTGACCCCCAAGTGGCGAACCACATGCCGGCGGGCATCAGCCGGGTCACGACGCTCCGTTCGTGGATCAACCAGTGGTCCTGCGACGACACCAACGGCAACGCCCTGCGGTGGATGCCGGAGATCGACGTGCCCGTGCTGATCGCCTCGCCCACGGGCGACCCGACCGTGATGCCGAGCTTCGGTCGGGAGATGTACGAGGCCACGACGCTGGCCCCGGTGCGCGACCTCGTCGAGCTCCCGGGGGCGAACCACTACTTCACCGGGCAACCGGAGACGCTCGAGCTCGCGCTGGATGTGATCGTCGACTGGGTCGGCCGGAACGTCGGAGCTGACCATGGGTAGACGAGTCGCGATCGCTGGAGTGGCGCTCTCGGACGTCGGCAAGACCAGCAAGACCCCGCACGCGCTGCACCAGCAGGCCGCGAAGCGAGCCCTCGACGATGCGGGGCTGACGAAGGACGACGTCGATGGGCTGTGCTCCACGGGCATGGGCTCGCTGCAGCCGATCGACGTCGCCGAGTACATGGGACTGCGGCCGCGCTGGCTGGACGGCACCGGGGTCGGCGGGTCCGCATGGGAGGTCATGGCTTCGCATGCGGTCGACGCGATCGCCGAGGGGCACGCGGACGTCGTCCTCCTCGCCTACGGCTCCACGGCGCGCTCGGACATCAAGAACGGACTGCGCGGCGCCGGCCTCGACTGGGGATCCCGGGGCCCCCAGCAGTGGGAGGTGCCCTACGGACACACGTTGATCTCCAAGTACGCGATGGCGGCCCGTCGCCACATGCACGAGTACGGCACGACCATCGAGCAGCTGGCCGAGATCGCGGTGTCGGCCCGCGCCAACGCCGCCGACAACCCCGAGGCCATGTACCGCGATCCGATCACGATCGACGACGTGCTCGCCGGCCCCGTCGTCGCCGACCCGTTCACCCCGCTGCAGTGCTGCATCCGCTCCGATGGCGGAGCCGCGGCGGTGCTGGTGGCCGAGGATCGCGTTCCGGACCTCGCCAAGGCTCCCGTGTGGGTCCTCGGTTCGGCCGAGTACGGGTCGCACGTGTCGATGAGCCAGTGGGACGACTTCACCACCGGCCCTGCGGCCGTCGCCGGCCCGCTGGCGTTCGAGCGAGCCGGGGTGACGCCCGCCGACATCGACGTGTGCGAGCTCTACGACGCCTTCACATCGATGCTCCTGATCACCCTCGAGGACCTCGGCTTCTGTCCCAAGGGCGAGGCGGGCCCGTTCGTCGAGGGGGGGACGCTTCGGAACGACGGCGCGCTTCCGACCAACACCGACGGCGGGGGACTCTCGGCATGCCACCCGGGCATGCGGGGACTCTTCCTGATCGTGGAGGCCGTCCGCCAGCTGCGTGGCGAATGCGGGCCCCGCCAGATCGACGGGGCATCGCTGGCGTGCGTGAGCGGGACCGGCGGCTGGTTCTGCTCCAACGGCACCATGATCCTCGGCACGTGATCGGGGCCCAGGCGTGATGACGCTCCAGACGGCGGTCGAGGGCTCCTTCGAGTGCATCGGTGACCTCATCGACGCCGCAGCGGAGCAGATCGGCGAACGGGAGGCGTACGTCGACGGCGAGCGACGGATGACCTTCGCCGAGTGGGTGCGGGCCGCCGACGGAGTCTCCCGTGCGCTCGCGGATCGGGGCATCGGTCGCGGCGACGTCGTCGCGATCCGACTGGAGAACGGCATCGAGTACGCCGTCTGCTACGTCGCCATCGCACGCCTCGGCGCAGTCGCGACCGGGATCAACCGCCGGCTCGGTCCGCGCGAGGTGGCGGCGATCCTCGACCGCTGTGATCCGTCGGTGGTGCTGGTCGAGGCCGGTGACGACCTCGCCGCCTCGACGCTGGACCGATCCGAGGTCCAACGCGCGATGCAGGGACCCGCGATCGCCGAGCGGGCGGCGGTCGATCCCACGGATCCCGTGTGCATCATCTGGACCAGCGGGACCACCGGTACGCCGAAGGGCGCCTGGTTCGACCACCGGAACCTGGCCGCTGCCGTGCCATCGGCGGGGGTGATGACCCGCGCAGGTGACCGCCGGCTCGCCGGGCTGCCCTTCGCCCATGCCGGCTACATGGCGAAGCTCTGGGAGCAGTTCGCGATGGGGGTGACCCATGTGCTGTCGCCCGCGCCGTGGTCGGCCGCGTCGATGCTCGAGGTGCTCCGCCGGGAACGGATCAACGTCGCGGCCGGGGTCCCGACCCAGTGGGCCAAACTCCTCGAGCTCGATGGGATCGGCGACGTCGACTTCTCCGCGCTGCGGGTCGGGTTGTCGGCGACGGCGCCTGCCTCGCCGGAGCTGGTGGCCGCCGTGCGGGACACGATCGGCTGCCCTCTCGTCGTCCGCTACGCCATGACCGAGTCGCCGTCGATCACGGGCACCGACGTCGATGATCCGCCCGAGGTCCAGTCCCGGACCGTGGGGCGACCGCAGGCCGGCATGGAGGTCACCATCGTGGACGACGACGGACGCCCGGTCGCCGCCGGCGCGATCGGCCGGATCCGCGTCCGCGGCGGATGTGTGATGCGCGGCTACTGGGGTGATCCCGAGCGGACGGCTGAGGTCCTCGACGACGGGGGCCGGCTGCTGAGCAGCGACCTCGGCCGCTTCGACGATGACGGCAACCTCGTGCTCGCCGGCCGGGTCGACGACCTCTACATCCGCGGCGGGTACAACGTGTACCCGGTGGAGGTCGAGCACGTCCTCGCCGAGCACCCGGGGGTGGCGCGCGTCGCCGTGGTGGGGATCGACGCCCCGGTGATCGGACAGATCGGCGTCGCCGTGGTCGTCCCCGCCGACCGCAATCGTCCCCCCACGCATGCCGAGCTCCGGGCCTGGGTCGTCGAACGACTGGCCGACTACAAGGCGCCGGACCGGCTCGAGATCGTCGATGACCTCCCCATCACGCCGATGATGAAGGTCGACACCCGTGCCCTGAGGGAGCGCTTCAGTCCGCCGGGGTGAACACCGGCGCGACGAGCCCGTCGTCCATCGCCTGGAACGCGACCCGTAGGGCCATGCCGATCGCCAGATCCTTGGGCTCGACGCCCACGACGTTGGTCATCATCCGCGGACCCTCGGCGAGGTCGACCACGGCTGCGACGTAGGGGACACGGTCGTCGAACGGTGCCATGTCGTTCCGGTACACCGTGGACCACGTGTAGAGCGTGGCGTCGCCGCTCGCATCGATCCACGACACGTCCTCGCTCCAGCACACCGGGCAGAACGGTCGCGGGTAGTGGTGCACGGCACCGCACCCCGCGCAGCTGCGCAGCAGGAGCCGGCCCTCGGTGGCGGCGTCCCAGTAGGGACGCGACTCCTCCTCGATGGTCGGGATGTCGCTGCGACGGGGAGGAGCAGTCACGGCTCGACCCTAGGAGGCGGGCCCATCTCTGACAATCGTGTCGCCGGAGGACGACCGGCCCGGGAGCCCCAGCAACCCGCGCTCGACGAATCGGGCCTCGGCCTCCACCAGGGCGGCTCGTCCCGGCGGCGGCACTGCGCCCAGCGCGGCCTCCGGTGTCCGTTCCAGACAGGCGATGAACAGCAGTCCGGCCACGTCGCGGTCGGGTCTCGCCTGGCCGGCGGTCTGGGCCCGTAGCTCGGAGAAGCCGTGGAGGGCGTGGCGCAACACGGAGTTGCGGGCTGCAAGCACCCTGTCATCCACGGCAGCGCCACGGGTCCACGCCCGGAGCACCCCCGCGTACCGGCGGTGCTGGTCGAGGAACGCGCCGAGCCAGGAGCGGAGCGCGTCACCATCGGTACCGACATCGGGGAGCGCCGCGCACAGCAGGCTCATGTCGTGGCCGCAGCGTTGGGCGACCTCGCCGAAGAGGTCATCCCGGCCCGCGAAGTACTTGTAGACGGTGCCGCGAGACGTCTTCGCCGTCGTCGCGATCAGATCGATGTTGCTCGCCTCGTCGCCGATCTCGGCGAAGACCGTGGCTGCCGTGTGCACCAGGTGCTCCGCCGTCGACCGCGCCTGGGGGCTGAGGTCCCGGAACCGGTCCGACCGTGGCGCCAGCGGCGGCACCCTCCCCGGCGACCGATCTCGGCCTGTCGTCATCGCGGCGACGGCGTCCGGTGTCGCCGGGAACAGCGTCCTCTGAATCGCGAACGCGAGGCCGCCATCGAGCAGGTCTTCGCCGATCCCGACCTCGTGGACGGCTCGGATGTAGTGGTAGCGCTCGATGACCGCGCTGAGCAGGACGGCGCCCGCCTGCGGGTCGAGGTCGGCGCCGGCGCGCCGGAGCGCATCCGCGATGTACCCCGTGTTTGTGGCCACGAAGCCCTGCATGCGCCGGCGCAGGGAGGTGCTGGGCGAGTCGGCGTCGGCCCACTGGACGAACGCGGTCTCGAAGTGGGCGAACACGGCCCCGAAGGAATCGAGCCAGGCCCGCAACGCAGCGAAGCCCTCGGCGTCGGGACCCAGGGTGCCGATCGATCGGCTGAGATCGAGGATCGCCGCGCCACTGCGTTCGACCAGCTCGACGAAGATCTCCTCCTTGCCCTCGAAGTACTGGTAGAGCGCCGCCCGTGACAGGCCCACCGCCTCGGCGAGGTCCTCGACGACGGTCCCGTGGTAGCCGCGGGTCGCGAACACCTCGAGTGCGGTCTCGACGATCCGCTGTCGGGTGCCCGCACCCTTCGCGCCGAGACCGGGGCTCGTCGGCCCGTAGCTCGCGCGCCGTTGGATCTCGGCGCTCACCGCAGCCACGGCGACTGGTACTGCTGCGCCCGGGCGGCCTTCATCCCGGACATGCCCTCGTCTCGGATGACGTCGCGGAAGCGGCGACCGTCCGGGGCCTCCGCCGAGGAGGCGGCGACCAAGGTCTGGGTGTCGCCGTCGAGGGCTGCGCGGCGCTCGGCGGATGCGCCCGCAGCGTCGGCCGCAGCGTCGATGGTCGCCCTGTTCCGGCGAACCGCCTCACGCGGCATGCGGCTGATCCGCGCGGCGAGGTCGTGGGCGCGTGCGTCGAGCTCCCCGGGGGGTTCGACGGCGAGCACGATGCCGAGCCGCTGCGCGAGGGCGGCGTCAACCAGCTCACCGGTCATGATCAGGAACTTCGCCCACTGCCGACCGACCACCGACACGAGCGTGCTGGCGCCGACCAGGCCGAGCCGGCCCTCGGGGAAGCCGAACCGGGCGTCTTCGGAGGCGATCACCACGTCGCACGAGGAGACGAGGGTGAGGCCCGCACCGAGGCAGTAGCCCTGGACCGCTGCGATGACCGGGACCGCCGATCCGCGGATGCGGGCGTGGAACGCGTCTGCGGATTCGAGGAACGCACGGTGCTCGGCTGCGGTCTCCCGGACCGTGTTTCCCGTGAGATCGCCACCACCGCAGAAGTTCGCGCCCGACCCGGTGAGCACGACGCAGCCGACCGACGCATCGCCCTCGGCCTCCTCGATCGCGGCCACGATCTGATCCCTCGTCCCGCCCGACCAGCCGGCGATGGCGTTCATGACGTGGGGCCGGTCGATGGTCACGGTGGCCACCCCGTCGGCAGCCCGATACCTCACATGGGCGTCGACGGCTTGCTCCTGCTTCATGGCTGACCCCATTTGGTGGCGCGAACGTCAGAAATGCTACCGCCCGAAGCAAAATGACCCTTCGGTCACGGGGAGGGATTGCCGAGACGTCCCGGCGAACATCGGTCCCTGGCGGGCGACCACTGGGTTCGGCCAGGATCGCCGCGTGCACGATGCTTCGAATGAGCTGACCGTCCGGCTCGGAGACGACCACGTCGCGACGATCGAGTTCGACCGAGCGCCGGACAACTTCCTCGATGTCGAGCTGGCGGCGTCCATCGCCGATGCGATCGAAGCGCTGGACGATGATCTCGACTGCCGGGCCATCATCCTGCAGTCGGTGGGGAAGCACTTCTGCGCCGGTGCTCGGTTGAGCCCCGATGCCGACGACCTGCCCGATGATTCCGGGAACCCTCTCTACGACCAGGTCACCCGCATGTTCGAGGGCAGCGTGCCGATCGTGGCGATCGTCCAGGGCGCGGCGATCGGTGCTGGTCTCGGCCTGGCGCTGGCGGCCGACTTCCGGGTTGCCGCGCCCGAAGCCCGCTTCGGGGCGACCTTCGCCCGTCTCGGGTTCCACCAGGGCTTCGGTCTCACGGCGACGTTGCCACGCGTCGTCGGCGCACAGCGTGCTGCTGAGCTCTTGTACACCGGCCGTCGGGTGACGGGAGCCGAAGCCCTTGCGATCGGTCTGTGCGATCGCCTGGTCTCCGGCGACGAGCTCGGGGCGACCGCTCGAGCGCTGGCCCACGAGATCTCGACGTCCGCGCCGCTGGCGGTGCGGGCGATCCGGCGGACGATGCGCAGTGGACTCGCCGAAGAGGTCAGGCGTGCGACCGGGATCGAGCATGCCGCGCAACAGGTCCTGCGGCGCACCGATGACTATCGAGAGGGTGTCGCAGCAGCCAGCGAACGACGCACCCCGAACTTCGTCGGGCGGTGACGGTCCTCGGCGCTGGCTCGGGCAGCCAGCGCCGATCGTGGAGCGCTGTACGGTGTAGAGGACTCGTCGCGACGCGCCGCCGGAAGCCGCCGCGGCCCGCCCTGCAACATGGAGAGGCCTCCCACATGCCGACCGCCGAACGCGCCGATGTCGACGGGATGATCGTCGTCACCTTCACCCGCGACGAGAAGCTGAACGCCGTCGACGACGAGATGCTGGACACCCTGCGGGACGCCGTTCGCGACCTCGGTGATCACGAGCACCATCGGCTCCTGCTCGTGACCGCGCGGGGTCGATACTTCACCGCAGGGCGCGACATCGGCACGATGGGCGAGCACGCGGACTCGGGCGTCGCCCTCCGCCGGAACTACCGGCGGCTGCACGACATCTTCGACGAGATCGAGGCGATCGAGAAGCCGGTGGTGGTGGCCCCCCAGGGGCCGTGCCTCGGCATCGGCGTCGAGCTCGCTGCATCCTGCGACTTCCGCCTGGCGGCAAGCTCCGCCCACTTCGGGCTGCCGGAGATCCCGAACCTGGCCGTGCTCCCGGGCTCCGGCGGGATCAGCCGCCTGACCCGCATCGTCGGCCCGCACTGGGCGAGGTGGATCGCCATGGCGGCGGAGACGGTGTCGGCCGAGGACGCGGTGCGGATGGGCTTCGTCCATCGCGTCTTCGCGGACGACGGGTTCGACGAGGCGGTGCTCGAGTGGTGCGGGAAGCTGATCGCGAACTCGGCCGAGGCGCTTGGCCTGGCGAAGCTCGCGATCGACGCAGCGGTCGACTCCGACCGGCGCACCGCACGGAACTTCGACCGGCTGGCGAACACCGAGCTGCTGCACTCCGCCGAGCACCGGGCCAAGATCCAGAAGTTCCTCGGGCGCAGCTGAGGCGCCGGCCGCCCGCACCCTGGTGTTGACGATTGTGTCAAGATCGGGTCATGGTCTCGAACCCGATACGAGTCGGCCTGGTCGGAGTGGGGTGGGGCTCCGTCGTCCAGGTGCCCGCGTTCCGCGCCGTCCCCGCATTCGAGGTGGTGGCACTGTGTTCGCGCAGGGTGGAGAGCGTCGGATCAGCCGGCGAGAAGCTCGGCGTGGACGACGTGAGCACCGACTGGGAGGCGTTCGTGCAGCGCGACGACCTCGACCTCATCTCGATCTGCACACCGGTCGACCTCCACCGCGAGCAGGCGCTCGCCGCCATCGCTGCTGGCAAGCACGTGCTGGTCGAGAAGCCCGTCGGGCTGGACGGAGCCGAGACCGGTGAGCTCCTCGCCGCAGCCGAGGCGGCCGGCGTGGAGCACGCGGTCTGCTTCGAGAACCGTTGGGACCCCGCCCGGCTCCGGATGTGGGAGATGGTCGAGGCCGGCCACCTCGGCGATCCGTACCTGGTGAGCGCTCGGACCGGTGCCGACTTCTGGCACCCGTCGCGCGGGCTGCAGTCGGAGTGGATGTACCGGAAGGATCAGGGCGGTGGCTACCTCATGGGGATGGGCTCCCACGACATCGACTTCCTGTGCGCGCTCTTCGGTGAGCCGGAGGCGGTGTGCGCCGATGTCCGGGTGTCGGTGCCCGAGCGCACGCGTGAGGACGGCTCCACGCTCCGGGTCGACGCCGACGACTCGGCATCACTGATCATCCGGATGGCCAACGGCGTCACGGCGACGGTGACGACCACTGCGGTGGCCCTGAAGCAGAACTTCAAGGCGTTCGAGGTGTTCGGCAGCGCGGGTTCACTCGCCATCGCCGGCGCGCTGATGGGGGACGATGCCCCCGTCGTACGGGTGGGTGCGGTCGGGGAGCAGGGCCTGCGAGAGGAGCCCGGCCACGATCGCCCGCTGGCGAGCGGGATCGAGCTGCCCCAGCGCCGTGCCACCGCTGCGATCAAGGCCCTGGCCCTGATGCTCGAGGAATGGGTCCCGGCGTTCGACGGTCGGCCGTCCAAGACCCCGACCCTCGCGGACGGCCATCGCGTGCAGCGCATCATCGACGCCGCTCGCCGCAGCAGCGCCGGGGAGGGGTGGGTGGCGACGTGAGCCACCCGTCGGTCGATCGTCTGCGGACCCTCCTCGCTCCCTCCAGCACCGCGGTGCTGACGATGGAGATGCAGCGCGGCGTGGTCGGTGCGGAGAGCGTCTTCCCCGCGCTCACGCAGCAGGTTGCAGACCGGGCGCTGATCCCGACGGTCGCACGGTTGTGCGCCGGTGCGCGGGACGCCGGCGTGCGAGTCGTGCACTGCACGATGACGACCCGGGCCGACGGTGCGGGTCAAGTGGTCAACTGCAAGGTCTTCGCACTGGACGCCAGGCTCCGACGGGAGCGGGGGGCGTCGCCCACGCAGATCGGCAGCCCGGGCGCGGAGCTCGTGCCGGAGCTCGCCGGCGACCCCCGGGACATAGAGGTGCCGCGCATGCACGGCATGACCCCGTTCACGGCGACGTCGCTGGACCAGGTGCTGCGCAACCTCGGCGTCACGACGGTCGTGCCGAGCGGGGTGTCGGTGAACCTCGGTGTCTTCGGGATGACCGTGTCAGCGGTCGACCTCGGCTACCAGGTCGTCCTACCCCGCGACGCCGTGACGGGCGTCCCCCAGGAGTACGCCGACGCCGTCATCGACAACTCGATCTCGATGTTGGCGACCGTGACCACGGTCGACGATGTGCTCGCGACCTGGAACCACCAATAGACTTGACACAATCGTCAACCCGAGGGAGCGACAGACCATGATCCGATCCATCGGCACCTATCTGCCACCGTGGACCTCGGGGCGTGACCGAGCGGTGGGCGCTGACGAGGACGCGGTCACGATGGCGGTCGCCGCAGGACGCCAGGCGCTCGACGACGTCGACCCGCACGACGTCACCTCGGTCGTGCTCGTGACCCGGGACTTCCCGTTGCTCGAGGGCGGCAACGGTCCTGCTCTGCTGGCCGGCCTCGGTCTGCCCGCATCCGTCCCGGTCCGCGAGCAGCTCGGCGGCGCCCCTGCCGCCCTCGAGGTGCTCGCAGGTGGCACCGACGGCATGCTCGTCATCGGTTCCGATCTCGTTCCTGCCGGTGCATCCGCAGCGCTCGTCGGCGGTGGGTCCGCTGCGGCCGCGGGCCTGTCGATCGACGCGCGCGGCGTCGTCAACCGGAGCCTCCCGGTCGCCACCCGCGACGCATCCGGCAACACCACCGACTACGCCGATCCGCGCCTGCTCCGCGAGCGGGGAGTAGGGGTGTCGCTCGAGCAGGCGGGCGTCACCGGCAAGGTGGCGGTGGTCGCCGGTCTCACCGGACGGGCGGCGGCGCAGCTCTCTCGAGACGATGCCCCGCTCCTCCCGACCACGGGTGCCAGTGCGGTCGGCTTCGGCTTGGCAGCCCTGGCCGAGCGCGGCGAGGGCGGGCAGCTGCTCGCGGTCGAGCAGGCTGCCGCGGTTGTCGCGCAGGTGGGCAGCGGTGCCGCTCCGGTGGGCCGGGACGAGCTCGCCCCGCTGCCGACACCGCCCACCACCCTCACGCCGGGCGCCGACATCGCCATCTCACTGGCCGCGTACGAGCGGGCCTTCGACGTGAAGCTCCGCCTCGAAGCCGGCCGATGCACGACCTGCGCCACGCTGTCCTCTCCACCTCGGTTCCGATGCCTCGGGTGCGGATCCGAAGCGCCGCTCGAGACCGTGCCCCTGCCTCGCGACGTGGTCGTGCACAGCCAGACCACCATCCACGTGCCGGTCCCCGGCAAGCGCACGCCCTACACCTTGGTGATCGTCCAGGTCGGCGACACCGACGTTCGCCTGCTCGTCCACCTCACGGCAGCGAACCCCGGCTCGACGAGGATCGGCGACTCCGGGACGCTGGTGTTCCGCCGCGTCGCGATCCGTTCCGGCGTACCTGACTACGGGTACGCCTTCCTGCCAGCCGAGCGAACGACGTCCGACGAGCGAAAGGTGGCGTCATGAGGAAGGTCGCGATGGTTGGGGCCGGCATGACCGACTTCGGAGAGCTGTTCGACCTCGGCATGAAGGACATGGTGCCGATGGCGGTCGCTGAGGCCGTCGACAGCGTCGACAAGGGCTTCGAGCGCGCCGACATCGAAGCGGCCTGGTTCGGGGAGCTGGTCACCACCGACGGCTTCGCGACCGGCATCCTCGCCGACTCCTGCGGGCTGCTCGACATCCCGGTCTCGCGGCTCGAGAACGCCTGCGCCACGGGGAACGATGCCGTCCGGCACGGCACCATGGCCGTGGCCAGTGGGATGTACGACGTGGTGCTGGTGGTCGGCGCCGACAAGGTGCGCGAGACGTCGTCGCGCACCACGTTCTGGGACTGGATGGCGATGACCCGCGACATGGCCTGGGACTTCCCCCTCGGCCTCGTCGCCCCGGCCAACTTCGCACTGCACGTGAACCGGTACCTCCACGAGTCCAAGGCGACGCGTGAGCACATGGCCATGGTTGCGGTGAAGAACCACAAGCACGGCGTCTCGAACCCGAAGGCGCAGATGCGGTTCGAGATCACCATCGAGCAGGTGCTCGAGGCGCCGATGGTGGTCGAGCCGTTCGGTCTCTTCGACTGCACGCCCCAGAGCGACGGCGCAGCGGCCGTCATCCTCGTCGCCGAGCACCTCGCCGACCGCTACACCGACAAGCCGGTGTGGGTGCGCGGCACCGGGCTCGGCCTCGACCGCGTCATGCACCAGCACAAGGCCGACCTCACCACGTTCCCGCCCACGGTCAAGGCAGCGAAGGCGGCGTATGCCATGGCCGGCATCGGTCCCGACGACATCGACGTCGCCGAGGTGCACGACTGTTTCACGGGCGTCGAGCTCATCAACTACGAAGATCTCGGCTTCTGCGAGCGCTTCGGCGCCGCGAAGCTCGTCGAGGCCGGCGAGACGTCCGTCGGAGGTCGCCTGCCGGTCAACCCGTCGGGCGGTCTCAAGGCCAAGGGCCACCCGCCGGGGGCCACCGGCGTCGCCCAGTGCTACGAGCTGTGGGAGCAGCTGCGCGGCGATGCCAACCTGCAGGTCGACGGGGCACGGTGGGCGTTGGCCCACAACGTCGGCGGTCCCACCGCCGTCTCTGCCGTCACCATCCTCAGCTCCGAGAAGGGCTGAGGACGGTCACAGCCCGCGATCGATGCGAGCGGTTGCGATCTCCTGCTGGAGCCGCGCCTCGTAGTGCGTCTTCCACTCGTCGGGGAGGGCTGACCAGGCGGTCGCGATGTCGAGCTTGGGTCCCGGACGCAGCCGCTCCGCGTGGACCACGTCGGCCAGGAAGATGGTCTGGTCCTCGCAGACCATCGAGTTGACCACCCGAGCTTCGACCACGCTCAGCGCGTCCGTGAGGATGGGGACCCCGGTCTGACCCTCTCGGGTCGCGAGCCCGGCGAGCTTGTCCCCCTCGGCTCCAGAGCTGCCCGCCAGGGCCATGATGATGTCGAGCGACCGCTGCAGCTGGTCAGGGTCGGCACTGAGCAGGTGCATCGCCAGGATGCTGGACTCGGTCACCAAGCCGTGCGAGTGGTTCGACGACATCAGTCCGACGGTCAGGCGAGGCGCCTCCGGGATGACGCTCCCGCTCCCACCGGACAGGACGATGCAACCGTTGCTCCGGTCACCGGACCGACTCGTGATCGCCGTCGGGAACGGCCGGAGACCGCCGAGCGTGAACCCGGCGGCTGCAGCGACGTCCCCCGCGAGCGGGCTCACTTCGACTTGAAGGTGTCGATGGTCCTCTTGATGTCGTCGGTGGTGAACGATTCGGATTCTGCGGCCAGCGCGAATGGGGCCACGGTCCGCAGCGCGGTCTGCAGGTGGATGTTGATCGCGCGCTTCGTCTCTTGGATCGCCTGGACCGGCTGCTTGGCCAGGCGGTGCGCCATCTCTGTCGCCCGAGGCATGAGCTCGTCGTCGGGGACGGCGTAGTTGGCGAGTCCGATCTCCACGCACGTGGCGGCCGGGATGCGGTCGCCGGTGAGCAGGTACTCCTTCGCCTTCAGCATGTTCATCATCACCGGCCAGAGCACGGCACCACCGTCGCCGCACACCAGGCCGATGGACACGTGGGTGTCGGCGAGGAACGTGGACTCGGCGATGTAGACGATGTCGGCCGACAACGCGACGCTGCAGCCGAGGCCGACGGCCGGGCCGTTGACTGCGGAGACGAGCGGCTTCGGGAACTCGACCATCGCCTCCATCAGTCGCTGCGCGCCGCGGAGCGACGCCCACCGGTGCTCCGGATCCTCGTAGCTCCGGATGAAGCCCGGGATGTTGCCGCCGGCGCTGAACGCGGCGCCGGCGCCGGTGAGGACGACGGCACGGACCGACGGATCCCTGGCCAGGTGGATCCAGACCTCCTGGAGGGCTTCGTGCATGTCGTCGAGGAACGCGTTCTTCATGTCCGGGTTGTTCAAGGTGAGGACCATGACCGGTCCGTCCTGCTCCATGAGCAGGTGCGGGGTGGGGGCGAAGGGCATGACGTAGACGCTCCAGTGAGAACTCGACGGTTTCGTCAAGTATGCCGCTTCCGGCGGTCGGGGAGCCAGCACGGGCGCCGACGCAGGAGACTTGACGACTTCGTCAACGTGCACCACCATTGGCGGCTGCGCCGTGGTCAGGGGGATCGGACGAGGTGCGTTTCGAGCGATCTCCCAACGGCGCGCTGCCCTGCGCCACCCGATCCAAGGAGTTCCCGTGTCCGGTCGTCTCGAAGGCAAGGTCGCGTTCATCACCGGTGCGGCGCGTGGTCAGGGACGTGCCCATGCGGTGCGGATGGCGCAGGAAGGCGCCGACATCATTGCGGTGGACATCTGTGCGCAGATCGAGTCGAACCCGTACCCGCTGGCGACGGCGGCGGACCTCCAGGAAACCGAGGGCTTGGTCAAGGAGCTGGGTCGGCGGGTCGTGGCGATGCAGGCGGACGTGCGGGAGCGTGGCGAGCTGCGTGAAGCGGTGGATCGTGGGGTGCAGGACCTCGGCCGGCTCGACGTCGTGGTGGCCAATGCCGGCATCCTCCCGATGGCGATGGGTGAGCCGGACGCCCAGGACTTCGTCGACGCAGTGGACGTCGATCTGATCGGTGTCATGAACGCGGTGGCGGCGGCGCTCCCACACCTCGGCGACGGATCTTCGATCGTGATCACGGGTTCGACGGCGGGCCTGATGCCAGGGACGACTGACAACCCGACGATGGGCCCGGGTGGCTCGGGCTACGGGTGGTCCAAGCGGGTCCTGGTGGAGTACACGGAGCAGATGGCGTTGCACTTGGCGTCGCGCTTCATCAGGGTCAACGCCATCCACCCGACGAACGTGAACACGCACCTGCTGCACAACGACGGCATCTACTCGATGTTCCGACCCGATCTGGCCATGGAGGGCAGGCCGGTGACGAAGGAGGACGCCGAGATGGCGTTCACCGCCTTCCAGGCGATGCCGATCCCCTACATCGAGCCGGTCGACATCGCCAACATGGCGCTCTTCCTGGCCTCCGATGAGTCGCGCTACGTCACCGGACAGCAGATCCGGGTCGACGCCGGCTCGCTGATCAAGTACCCGAACGGTCCGGCCGGGTGAGCGTCCCGGCGGGCAGCGTCGCCCTCGTCACCGGTGCGAACACCGGGATCGGGTACGCCGTCGCCGAGGGGCTGTGTGCTCGTGGGTTCACGGTGCTGGTCGGATCGCGCGACGCCACCCGTGGGGAGCGCGCCGTCGCCCGGCTGCGGGAGGCGGGGCACGACCCCCGCCTCCAGCTCCTCGACGTCACCGACCCTTCGTCGGTCGACGCGGTCGCGTCCTCGATCGACCGCGAGGTCGGTCGGCTCGATGTGCTGGTGAACAACGCGGCCGTCAAGCTCGAGTTCCACCCGTCCCCGCCGTCAGAGCTCCCCCTCGATCAGGTGCGGGCGATGTTCGAGACCAACGTCTTCGGCTCCATGCGCGTCATCCAGGCGATGGTGCCACTGCTGCTCCGTTCTGATACCCCACGGATCGTCAACCTGTCGAGCGCGCTCGGGTCGTTGAGCCTGGCGACGACCTCGGGCTCGGTCTACCGAGATCGTCCCATGCTCGGGTACAACGTCTCGAAGACGGCCGTCAACGCCCTCACGGTGCAGTTCGCCAACCAGTTCCGCGACACGGCGATGAAGGTCAACGCGGCTGACCCCGGCTACGTCCGCACCGCCATGACCCGGCACGACGGCGAGCGGTCGCCGGAGCAGGGTGCCGCTGTCGTCCTCGAGCTCGCGACCCTCGGCCCCGACGGTCCCACCGGGGGACTCTTCGACGAGCGTGGCCCCGTGGCGTGGTGATCGGGTCTCCGTGACCGAACCTCCGGGACAGCCGAGCCCGCTCAACCTGTGGATGACGCGAGCGCGGAGATGTTGGCCAGCGACCGCAGCAGATCGTTGAGGTGGGTGCAGGTCGAGGTTCCGCGGAGCTCGTCGCGGACGAGTTCGCGCAGCTCGCCGGGCGCCCGGCCGTCGAGTCGAGCGGCGCTGTCTGCCGCTGCCGGACATTCGTCCCACGGGAGGACGTGTGGGGTGGCGAGGACCGTGCCGAGCGCGTCGTGCTCTGGGTCGTACGTCGTCGCCAGCGAGTACTCGTGGAGGATCGTCGTCCGGCCGGCTTTGTCGGCGTGGGTGTCACGGAACATCGCCCGGACCGCGTGTGGCGCGCCGGGGTCGACGTCGATCAGTCGTTGGCGGCGCATCGTCGCAGGCGGGAGGGGAGCCATCTCGTGCCAGCCGTCGGGGTCGTCGTCGGTGAGCGAGTTGACCTCCGGCCCCATCGGGACCGGCAGCGTCCCGGTCGTCACCAGTGACACGATCATGGTTCCGTCGGAGCGCCACCCCGCGCAGATGTCGGCCTGCAGGGACCCGGCGCTGGGTGTGGTCGCCCCGAGCTCCCCGGAGTACAGCAGCGCGTAGCCGGAGATGAGCGCCGCCACCGGCAGCTCGTCGAGCAGGAGCCCGAGAGCCGTCGAATCGATCGCCTTCGCGGGCAGGTGCTGGTGCACGGCGTCCCGGAACCCGCGCCGGACCGTCAGCCCGACGAGAGGCTCGGTGAGCGCGTCCGGAGCCGATGTGGCGATCGACACGAGGACGTGGGCTTCGTCGAGGCGAGCCCGCACGCGAGCCTGGTCGAGGACCTCGACCGCATGGCCGTCGGCGGCGGTTCGGATGTCCCGTGCCGCGCCGTCGAGGGCGAGCCCGCCGCCGGCGATGGACCGCATGTCGATCGTGCTGGTTCGCCGGACCGAACCTGGTGCTCGCGGGGGCGTCGTCGGGATGGGCTCGTTGAGCCCGGTGAGCGGCAGGGGCACCACGATCAGCCCTTGCGGAGGAGCATCGCTCCGCTGAACGGGCCGACGGCGTTGGCCCACACCGAGACCTCGGCACCGTCGACCTGGCGGTCGCCGCACTCGCCACGGAGCTGGCGGGTCGCTTCGATGCAGAAGTTGGCACCGTGGCGGCGGCCGACGTTGACGGCGCCGCCATCGGTGTTGAGCGGCACGGAGCCGTCCTGCTTGGTGTTGCCGGCGGCGATGAACGGACCCGCCTGACCGGGGTCGCACAACCCCAACGCCTCCAGCCACTGGAAGGTGATGACGCTGAACCCGTCGTAGAGGTGGGCGGTGTCGATGTCGTCCGGGCCGAGGTCCGTGCGGGCCCACAGCTGCTCGGAGCAGTGCGCTGGCGACGTGTGGACCATGTCGGGGAGGAGCTCGAAGTTCATGTCGGAGATGGCTGACAGCGACTGCGCCTCGACGAGGACCACCGGCGCCTTGAGGTCTCGCGCCCGCTCCTCGGTGGTGAAGATGACGGCGGCGCCGGAATCGCACGGGTAGTCGCAGTCGAGGATGCGCAGCGGCTTGGTGATGTACGGCTTCTCGAGGAACTCGGCGGGTGTGAGCGGGTCGGTCTGGAGGGCGTCAGGGTTGCGGGTGGCGTATTCGCGCTGGATCGAGGCGAACTCCGCGAAGTGCTCCTCGGTGGCGTCCGACTCGTGCAGGTACCGGTTCATCAACAGACCGGCCCACTGCGTGGGGCTGAAGTTCCCGAACGGGTACAGGAAGTTGGCGTCCACGACGCTGGGCGCGCCCAGCTGTGCTGCGCCGGACGAGAGCTGCGCGCTGCTCGGCTGCTGCATCATGAGGCGGAAGGCCATCGCGGTCTCGCAGGCGCCGGTCGCCACCGCCATCACCGCGTGGACCGCCGGCGTGATGAACGCAGGTGACACCGAGACGTTGAGGTGCCACGACAGCGGTCCCATGCCCAGCATGTGGGCGAAGTCGATGGCGTCTCCGCCCCACGTGCTGGCACCGTCGACGTCGGCCGCCTCGAGCCCGGCGTCGTCCAGGGCTCGGACGGCGGCTTGTGCGGCGTGGTGGCGTTCGCTGCGGCCGGTGTTGCGCCCGACGTCGGAGTAGCCGACGCCGACGATGGCGACCCGGCGGCCCGTCGTGGCGCTCACGCCGCCGCTCCTGCGGGACGGAACACCGGGATGGTGAGCTCTGCGTCGAGCGCCTCGAAGTCGACTTCGACCTCCATGCCGAAGCGGACGTCGGGCTCGTCGATGCCGACCAGGTTCGTGTGGAGGCGCAGGCCCGGTTGCTCGACCAGATCGACCACGGCGATCAGGTACGGCACGCGGTCGACGAAGAACGGGTGGAACGCCTTGTGGGTCTCGGAGAAGGAGTAGAGGGTGCCTCGACCGGACACCGGTTCACCGGCGAGATCGAACGAGTGGCAGGACCGGCAGATCGGTCGGGGCAGGTGGATGAACGTGCCGCACGACTGGCAGCGCTGGATGTGCAGCTCCCGGCGGGAAGCGGCCTCCCAGAAGAAGTCGGTGATCGGGTCGGCCATCGGCCGGGGTGGTCCGAGCGGGCTCATCGATGCTCCTGGAGGCATGTTTCTACACCGTACAGCGACCCAGCGGGATCGGCGTCGGCGACCGGTGATCAGGTCTCGGGCCGTCCCGCCGTGGAGTGGACGTGGGTCAGGAAGCGTTCGATGGCGTTGACGAGGTGGTGGACCCGTGTGGTGCGGAGTCCGTCGAAGCCGTGCTGCGCGTACGGCAGCTCGGCGTACACGACCGGGTTGGAGGACTCGTCGCGGGCTGCGGCGACGAACGCCCGGGCCTGCTCGACGGGGAGGAACGCGTCGTTCGTCCCGTGGATGACGAACATCGGTGGCGCGTCGGCGTGGAGTCGACAGATCGGCGAGCTGGCCTCCCAGCCTTCGAGGTCGTCGTCCACCGTGGTGCCGAGGATCTTCTCCGCCAGGAACGCGATCGTGGTCGGGTTCGATCCGCCCGACCGGTTCGTGTTGTCGTACTGGCCGTAGATGGGCACGGCTGCCTGCACGGTGGTGTCCACGTCCTCGAAGCCCGGCTGGAACCGAGGATCGTTGGCGCTCAGCGCTGCGAGCGCGGTCAGGTGCCCGCCAGCCGATCCGCCGCTCAGTGCGATGAAGTCGGGATCTCCGCCGTGGTCGGCGATGTTGGCCTTGGTCCAAGCGATCGCGGCCATGACGTCCTGGATGTGGGCGGGCCAGAGGTCGGTGGGGCTGAGGCGGTAGTTGATCGAGACGCAGATCCAGCCCAGCTCGGCCATGTGGCTGAGGAGAGGCAGGGCCTGCTGCGCCTTGTGGCCCATCACCCATGCTCCGCCGTGGACCTGGATGAGGACCGGCGCCCGGCCGTCGAGCGGGAGGTCGTCGCGGCGCCACACGTCGAGGAGGTTGCGCTTCCCCGCTGGCCCGTAGCTCAGGTTCTCGGCACGCAGGTACCGCTTCCGCCTGCCCATGGTGGGCACGCTGACCTCGCCGCGGGTGAGGGGAACCCCTTGCCGGGTGCGGATCGCCGGGGCGACGCCGTCGAGGTATGACGATCCGAGGCCTTCGATCAGCGCGGCTTCGAACACGTGCCCGCTGCGGTTCGCTGCCCGGTGGAGGCGCAGGAGGCCCGCCGCCGACGCGGCGGAGAGCCCGATGGCCGCCCCACCGCGCCACGATCGCAGCGGCGTGCGCCGGGATGCTCGCAGCGTCAGCGCCGTCTGGATCGCCAGGGTGTGGAGCGGGAGCTCCGAGGTGAGCATGCCCAGCGCCATGACGGGGAGCGATGCAACTCCGGTGCGGGTGAACGGTCGATGTGCGTTGGCGGTGTTGGCCGCGCCGAGCGCAGTACCGAGGAGGAGGCCCACGTCAGCCCCGGCCGGCGGCGAACGGTGATCCGTCCAGCGCTCGCGGCACGAGGCCGAGCTCGGAGAGCAGGGGCTGGCTGTAGGTGACCCGGCCGGTGAGCGGCGAATGGTCGCGGGCGCAGAGCTCGAGGGCGGCCTGGGCCATGTACTCGACCGGCTCGAGCTGGTAGCCCTCCGTGAGGTCGTGGTCGCCAGCGCCGGGCGTCGCGACGTTGGCCCACGGTGCGAGGCTGTTGACCACGATCCCGTCATCGTGGAGCTCGGCCGCCATGCTGATCGAGAGCCGGTCGAGCCCGCTCTTGATCATTCCGTAGACCGACGAGTTGCCCTTGCTGTAGAAGTCGTCCCACGGTGGCCCGGGCGTCTTCTCGCCACCCCGGGACGAGATGTTGAGGATGGCACCTCCGCCAGCGGCGCGCATGCCCGGGATCACCCGCTGGGCGAGGTCGATGCTCGCCCACAGCTGCACCTCCACCATCAGCCGGAAGCGCTTCTCCGGAAACGTGTCGAAGGGGAGGAAGAACGTCACCGCGGCGTTGTTCACGAGGATGTCGACCGGACCGAGCGACCCGGCGACATCATCGATCAACCGGGCGCGGTCGTCTGCGTCGGACAGGTCCACCTGGAACGCCTGCGCCCGTCCTCCAGCCCCGACGATGGCTGCGACGGTCTCGGTAAGGGTCCCCTCGTAGCGGGAGTCGGGCTCGACGGTGCGGGCGGCACAGGCCACCACGGCTCCCTCGGCGGCGAGCCGACGGGCCATCGCCGCGCCGATCCCGCGGCTGGCGCCGGTGACGAGTGCGACCCTGCCGGCGCAGCGTTCGCCGTCGATTGCTACCTGCATCTCCGTGCTCCTGGGATCGAGGGACGACCCGACCCTAGGGCGACTTGACGAAAGTGTCGAGTAGGGTCCGGGGGCATGGCCGACGACCTGTTGCACCCAGCCCGGCGCTTCCTCCATCTGTGCTACTGCACCGACGACGGTGGTGCCGTGGTCGACCTCATGGTCGACGGTCTGGGCCTCCGCAAGACGATGGAGACCCCGATGGAGCCGAACAGCGGGTCCCTCTTCAACATGGAGGGAGACATCACGACCGCTGCCGCGTTCGTCTACGATGCGCGGGGCCCGCGGCGGGCGCCGGCGATCGAGGTCCAGACCTGGCGGGTTCCCGCGCCCGTCGGTGCGCCGCCGACCGACGTCACCAGGGCGGGGATCCAGGCCCTGGGCTACGCCGTCCCGGATGCCGACGCCACTGTCGAGCGGCTGCTCGCGCTCGGGTGCACCGAGCAAGACCGTGGGGAAGGTCCTGCCGGGGAGAGGACCGTGGTGCTCCGCGACCCCAACGGTGTCACGCTCGACATCGTCGCTGACGAGCAGGTCGCGGATGTGAGCAACCTGCACCACGTGCGGATCACGTGCACCGACCTCGACGCATCGATCTCGTGGTACGACAACCTCGGGTGGAAGGCGATCGAGCGCGGATCGCTGGCGGACCCTGCGCTCTACGGCCATCCTGGCGGCGACGCCGAGTTCGCCCGGCTCCGCCTCCCGGACGAACCGACCGAGACGTACCTCGTGCAGTGGACCGAGCCGGCATCCCACGGCCGCCACCCCGCCGAGGCGTACCACGCGGGCATCTTCCGCATTGCGCTGGGGGTCGACGACACGCGGGCGTCCCACGATGCCTTGGTCGCCTCCGGCTTGAGGTTCGACAGGGCGCCGCTGCTGATCGAGCTGAAGGGCACGCCGGTTCCGGACATGTGGATCTGCTTCCTCAGTGATCCCGACGGCGTGCCGTACGAGTTCGTGCAGCGTCCTCGCGACGCGTTCCGCTGAGGCGCCCCGCACGGCTCGTTCGGTGACGGTGTTGTCAGAAGTAGGGTCGACGCAGGACGTCGAACGGACAGGGAGCTGACCCATGGCAGGGATGTTGGACGGGAAGGTCGCGCTCGTGACCGGTGCGGGAGGCGGCATCGGCCGAGGCCACGCCCTCGAGCTCGCTCGCCACGGCGCCAAGGTCGTGGTCAACGACCTGGGCAGCACGGTCGCCGGCGAGGGTGCGAACTCGGCCGCCGGCGAGGCGGTCGTCGCTGAGATCACCGCGGCGGGGGGTGACGCCGTCGCCGACCCCGGCAACGTCGCGGTCGAAGCCGACGCCGATGCCATGGTCCAGCGCGCGATCGACACCTGGGGTCGGCTGGACATCGCCATCAACAACGCCGGCATCGTCCGCGACAAGGCGATCTGGAACATGGAGGTCGACGACTTCGACCTGGTGATGGACGTGCACGTGCGGGGCAGCTGGTTGGTGTCGCGCGCCGCAGCGCGGCACTGGCGGGAACGGGCCAAGTCGGGCGAGGGCCCGGTCAACGGCCGCCTCATCAACACGACATCCGGCGCGGGCCTGCTCGGCAACTTCGGTCAGTCCAACTACGCCACGGCCAAGGCCGCCCTGGTCGGGTTGTCCCTCACGCTCAACGTCGAGCTGGCCAGCATCGGGGTGACGGTCAACGTCATCAGCCCCGGGGGCAAGACCCGGATCACCGGCACCATGCCGGACGACATCGGGCCGGGGGACGTCGACGCCGACGCCTTCGACCCGCTCGACCCGACCATGGCCAGCCCCGTGGTCGCGTACCTCTGCAGCGACCGGGCGAGCCACATCAGCGGACAGGTCATCCGCGCGTTCGGTGAGGACCTCCGGCTGCTGCAGGGCTGGACGCCGATCGCGTCGGTGGACTGCGGGGGCCAGCGCTGGGATGCGACCAAGCTGCCCGACATCTTCGACAAGCAGATCTTCGGGAGTCGGGCGCCCGGCCTCACGTTCGGCTGACATGAACCTCGCGGCACTGCTCGATCGGTCGGCGACCACGTTCGGCGAACGGCCCGCCATCGGCGTCGGCACAGAGGTCCGGCTCGACTACGGGGGCCTCCGGCAGCGGGCGTCGTCGCTCGGACACGGACTCGCGCGGGCCCACGACCTCGCTCCCGGCGACCGGGTCGCGATCTTCATGGGCAACGCGGCGGAGTACGTCGAGGTCCTGTTCGGTCTGTGGTGGGCCGGTCTCGTCGCTGTCCCGGTGAACGCCAAGCTCCACGCCACGGAGTGCGCGTACATCCTCGAGCACTCCGGTGCGCGCCTGTGCCTCACCGATCGATCGCACGCCGCTGCCGCAGGTGCCTCGACGCTGGTCGTGGGCACCGACGAGTACGAGGCTCTGGCCGCCGGGTCGGCGCACGCCGGGTCGTACGTGCATCGGGCGCCTGACGACCTCGCCTGGTTGTTCTACACGTCGGGTACCACCGGCCGGCCGAAGGGAGCGATGCTCACCCATCGCAACCTGCTCGCCATGACCTCGAGCTACCACGCCGACATCGATGCCCTCGGGCCCGAGGACGTGCTCATCCACGCGGCGCCGATGTCGCACGGCTCTGGGCTGTACCTCATCCCGTTCGTGGGTGCGGCGGCCACCAACGTCGTCCCGACCTCCGGAGGCTTCGACACGGCGGAGGTCGTCGACCTGTTCACCCACTGGGGATGCGCCACGTTCTTCATGGCCCCGACCATGATCCACCGCCTGCTCGCCGAGCAGGACCTCACGCCGGACCGCTGCGCCGGTCTGCGGACGGTCGTCTACGGCGGCGGCCCCATGTACCTCGATGACCTCCACCGGGGCCTCGATGCCCTCGGCCCGCGACTGGCGCAGATCTACGGTCAAGGCGAGTCGCCGATGACCATCACCGCGTTGCCCAAGTCCTTCCACGATCGTGGCGGTCCGCACGGCGAGGCTCGGTTGCGGTCGACGGGCTTCGCCCGCACCGGCGTGGAGGTCGCGGTGGTGGACAGGGACGACGTCCGGGTCGCGGCCGGCGAGATCGGCGAGGTCGTCGTGCGCGGAGACGTGGTCATGGCCGGCTACTGGGACGACGCCCAGGCGACCGCTGAGTCCATGCGGGGCGGTTGGCTCCACACCGGTGACCTCGGGTTCATCGACGACTCCGGGTTCCTGACCCTGCAGGATCGGTCGAAGGACCTGATCATCTCCGGTGGCACCAACATCTATCCCCGTGAGGTCGAAGAGGTGCTGCTCCAGCACGCCGACGTCGACGAGGTCTCGGTGGTCGGCTGTGCCGATCCCGAGTGGGGAGAGACCGTGGTGGCGTTCGTGGTCGGCCGGTCGACCGACGACCATGCCGCCGTCGAGGCGCGCCTCGACGCCTGGTGCCTCGATCACATGGCCCGCTTCAAGCGCCCGAAGCAGTATCGCTTCGTGAACGCGCTTCCCAAGAACAGCTACGGCAAGGTCCTCAAGACCGAGCTCCGGGCGCTGCTGGATGGCTGACGACGACGCCCCCGCCTACGCCGAGGCGGTCCTGTACACCGTACGATCACGGGATGACCTCGACGGCCGATCGGCGAGCGCCGGCCCCTGGCGACGGTGCGGCGCTCTACATCGACGTGGAGCACCACCGCATCGAGCCCCGGCCCGACCGTCGCCCAGCCGTGCGCGCGACGTGGATGATCCTCGCGCTCGGCCTCTGCGGCTCGACCATGTCGATGACGTTCACGCTCGTCCTCCCGCTGCTCGCCGAGCTGCCCGCCATCCTCGGTGCGTCGGCGGACGACGTCGCCTGGGTGTCGACGGCGACCCTGCTCACCGGAACCATCGCCACGCCGGTCTTCGGGAGGCTCGGTGACCTCTACGGCAAGCGTCGACTGGCGCTGGCGAGCATCAGCTGCTGCATCGCAGGATCGCTGCTCGGGGCGGTCGCGACCTCGCTCGCCGTCCTCGTGGCAGCTCGTGGCCTCCAGGGACTCGGCATCGCCGTCATCCCCCTCGGCATCAGCATCGCCCGGGACGAGCTCCCTGCCGACAAGGTCGGCTCCGGGATCGCCCTCGTCAGCGCGTCGTTGGGCATCGGGAACGGGGTCGGCATGCCGCTGGCCGGGTTCCTCACCGAAGCCTTCGACTGGCACTCCGTCTTCTGGTTCTCGGCTGGTCAGGCGGGTCTGTCACTGATCGCGGTGCTCGCCGTGGTCCCGGAGTCGCCCATCCGGGCGGAGGGTCGCTTCGACGCCGTGGGCTCTGTGGGGCTCATGGGCGTGCTCACCTGCATCCTGTTGCCGATCAGCAAGGGTTCCGCCTGGGGGTGGACGAGTCCCCTCACGATCGGGCTCGGGCTCGCCGCCGTCGCGGGCGCGCTGGCGTGGACGCACCACGCCCTGCGCGCACGCTCCCCGGTCGTCGATCTGCGTTCCATGGCCCGGGGACCTGTCCTCAAGGTGAACCTCACCGGGTTGGCGCTCGGCTTCGCCATGTTCGCCGTCTTCTACGGCACCGTCATCCACCTCCAGATCCCCGATCGGCTGGCGCACGGGTTCGGGGCATCCCTGGTGTACGCCGGCACGCTCCTCGTGCCCGGCGCGCTGGCGATGGTCGTCATGTCGCCGATGTCGGCTCGGATGTCGGCGGCGTACGGGCCGCGCGTCACGCTGAGCGCCGGGGCGCTGGTCGTCTCCGCAGGGTACGGGGTGCTGCTCACGGTCTTGGATTCGCTCGTCGTCGCCGTCGCCGGTGTCGTCGTGGTCAACGTGGGTGTCGGACTCGCGTACGGCGCGATGCCCGCCCTGGTCATGGCGTACGTCCCCGTGTGGCAGACCGGTTCGGCGAACGCCGTCAATGCGCTGTTCCGTGCCGGCGGCTCCGCCGTGGCCAGCGCCGTCGGGGGCGTCATCCTCGCGTCACTGGTCGTCGAGCTCGACGGTCTCGACTACCCCTCGGCCGATGCGCTCCGTGCCCTGTTCGGGATGGGCGGTGCGGCAGCGGTCGTCGCCAGCGCGCTCGCCCTCCTGCTCCCTGCCGTTCCCCACGCCGACCTCGAGGAGATCTCGTGAACGCGCCCACCGTCAGCCGCTTCCTGGACAAGGTCGTGGTCGTCACCGGCGCCGGCTCCGGCATCGGTCGGGCGAGCGCCCTGCGCTTCGCAGCCGAAGGCGCGGCCGTGGTGGCCGCCGACGTGCGCGGCACTGCCGCTGCAGCGACCGTCGACGAGATCGTCGGTGCCGGAGGTCGAGCCGTGGTCAGCGAGACCGATGTCGGCGACGCGGCGGCCGTCGAGGCGATGATCGGGCTGGCGACGACCGAGCTCGGTGGCCTCGACGTCGTCTTCAACAACGCTGCGATGACCGTTCCCGGCACTGCGACGGAGCTCGCCGTGGACGCGTGGGACGCGATGTGGCGGGTGAACGTGACCTCGCTGTACCTCGCCGCCAAGCACGCCGTGCCGATCATGAGCGAGCGTGGGAGTGGCGCGATCGTCGCCACCGCGTCCGTGTCCGGCCTCGCCGCCGACGCCGGTCAGGTCGGCTACGCCGCCACCAAGGCGGGGCTCATGGGACTCGTGCGGGCCCTGGCCGTCGACCACGCTGCCGCGGGCATCCGCGTGAACTGCGTCTGCCCGGGCATGACCGCCACACCGCCCATGGTGCGCTTCTTCGGCGACGGGCCGCTCATGGATGCCGCGAACGCCTCGATCCCCGCCGGTCGGCTCGCCGACCCCTCGGAGATCGCCGCGGTCGCGCTGTGGCTGGCGAGCGAGGACTCTGCGTACGTCAACGGCCAAGCCGTGGTGGCCGACGGCGGCCTCGGGGTGGAGTCGCAGTTCTCGCGCCTGCTGCGGATGCAGCCGTCGCCGGAGCGCTGAGGCTCTGTCGGATCAGACGTCCGCACGCGGCACGGAGACCTCGGCCGCTGCGAGCTGCCGGTTGACGTCGCCGGGATCGAAGTACTCGCGCCACGCGGAGATCCGTCCGTCGGGTTCGACCTCGAACACCGCGACCAGGGCGTGGTCAACGGTGACCTCGCCGGCGCGGAAGTTGTCGAGCCGCTCAGTGAACACGATCCGGTCCGTCGAGGCCATGTTGATCGACCCGCACCGCATGAACCGGGCGAAGGTCACCTGGCGTGCGATGTCGGCTCGGATGGCGTCGCGGCCCCGCAGCGTCGGCCCCCCGGGGATCCACAGCTGCCACACGGCGTCCTCGGTGAACATCTCGACGATGGCGTCGACGTCGGGCTCCTCGACCGTGCCGTCGCCCCAGAGGTCCATGAACCTCGACACGATGGCTTCCTGCTCTGCACCCATGATCAGTTGGCCTCCCGGAACGATTCGGATGTGACGATCGGATCGAAGAACTCCCGCCATCGGGAGACCAGCCCGTCATGGACCGTGAAGAACCCGACGTAGGTGTTGCGATACGGCCGACCGGAGCGGGTGCGTCCGTTGCCGCGGTACTCGGCCACGATCTCGCCTGACGGGAGCGCACCGTGGATCGTGATGTCCTCGAAGCGCAGCTCGTCGAGGAGCGCGGGGAGCAGGCGCATGAAGCGGCGGGCGTCGCCACCGGACAACGTGCGTGCGCCGCCGTCGTGGCGGAACGGCAGCTCGAGCACGAGGTCGTCGGTCACCAGCTCGAGTGCGCCGTCGACGTCCAGTGCGCCCATGCGTTGCACGACCTGCCGGACGACTGCGAGATCACGGTCGCCTCGCATGTCGGACCCGGTCAAGCCGTCTCGTACTGGTCGCGCAGCTTGCGCTTGAGCAGCTTGCCGGTGGGAAGGCGTGGGAGCTCGTCGACGAAGTCGACCGAGCGTGGGCACTTGAACTTCGCCAGCCGCTCCTGGCAGTAGGCGATGATCTGCTGGGCCAGCTCGTCGCTCGGTGCTGCGCCTTCGGCTGCGACGACCACCGCCTTGACCTCCTCACCGAAGTCCGGGTTCGGCACGCCGATGACTGCCACGTCGGCGATGGCCGGGTGCATGGTCAGGGCATCCTCGACCTCCTGGGGGTAGATGTTGACCCCGCCGGAGATGATCATGTGCGAGACGCGATCCGTGAGGTAGAGGAACCCGTCTCCGTCGAGGTAGCCGACGTCGCCGAGCGTGCTCCAGCCGGCGTCGTTGTACGCCCCCTTCGTCTTCTCCGGATCGTTGTGGTACTCGAAGGTCATCGGGCTCTCGAACCAGATCTGGCCGGCGTCCCCGGTGGGCAGCTCGCGGCCGTCCTCGTCGAGGATGTGGATCACGCCGATCATGGGCTTGCCGACGGTGCCGGGGTGGTCGAGCCAATCCTGGGGGGTGACCGCGCAGAAGCCGTTCCCCTCTGAGCCGGCGTAGTACTCGTGGATGATCGGCCCCCACCACTCCATCATCTGCTGCTTGACCTCCACCGGGCACGGGGCCGCGGCGTGGACCGCGACCTGCAGGCTCGAGAGGTCGGCCTTGGTGCGTTCCTCCTCGTCGAGCTTGAGCATGCGGACGAAGTGGGTCGGCACGAACTGCGCATGGGTGATCGAGTGCTCCTCGATCAGCGAGAGCGCCTCGGCGGGGTCGAACCTCTCCATGCAGATGACCGTCCCGCCCAACCGCTGCACGGCGGTCGACCAACCGAGGGGGGCAGCGTGGTAGAGCGGTGCGGGGCACAGGTACATGGTGTCCTCGGTGAAGCCGAACAGACCCTGGATCAACATGATCAGGGCACCACCTCCGGCGCCGAACTCCTCGCCCGTGAGGGCCGGCTTGATCCCCTTGGGTCGGCCGGTGGTGCCCGAGCTGTAGAACATGAACTGGCCCTCGGTCTCGCCGTCGAGCGCCTCTGCCGGGTACTTCTCGAGCTCGGTCTCGTACCGGTCCCAGCCGTCGAGATCACCGTCCATGACCAGGTGCGTCTTGACGTTGCCCATGTACGGCTTGAGGTCCTTGGCGACCTCGCCCACCGCCGCTGACGTTACGACCGCCTGGGCGCCGCAGTCCTCGATGATGTATCCGGCCTCGTCGGCGGTGAGGTGCCAGTTGATCGGCGTGCAGTACAGCCCGGCGCGCATGGAGGCCCAGAACACCTCGAAGTAGCGGGGGTGGTTCTCGAGCATGATGGCCATGTGGTCGCCGTTCCGGAGACCGGCTGCTCGGAACAGCTGTGCGAGCCGCTTCGACCGTTCATCGAGCTCCGCGTAGGTCACGGTCTCGCCGCTCTCCGCCATGATGACCGCTGGCGCGTCACCCTTGGTCGCGACGTGGTCGCCTGGCTGCATTGGAACCCCTTCGAGGATCGTTGTACTGCGTACGAAGGACGATGGTAGCGTCCACCCGCTGGCGGCGCCCGTCGGTCAGCAGCAGGGGATGGGTGTGGGAGAAACCTGGAACGATCGGTACCGGAGGCACTGGGAGCAGAGCAGCGCGCCCGCGGTGGTGACCGCCGATGGCATCTGGTCGGGGCGGGAGCTGACCCGCCGAGCCGGCGGAGCCGCCGCATGGCTCGATCGATGCGGGTATCCCGTGGGTCATCCGATCCCGGCGGTGCTGGACCAGTCGCCCACCGCCATCGCCCTCGCCCTCGGGGCGACGCTGTCGGGTCGTCCGCTCGCGCCCCTCGGGACCAAGCTTCCTGCGGCCGACCTCGGGGCGGCCATCGCCGGGCTCGGTGCCCGGGGCGTCGTCACCACTGCAGATCTGGCCGACCGAGCCGGGGCCGTCGCCGAGCTCGTCGACGTGTCCGTGCACGTGCTCGACGGGGTGCCCGGCGAGGGACCGGAGCCCGCCCACGTCGCCGACCCGGACGATGTCGCATTCATCGTGCACACCTCGGGGACCACTGGCGCGCCCAAGGCGATCCCCGTCCGCCACCGGTCCATGGTCGCCCGTTGCGATGTGTACGGGAGCGTGGTGCCGATGGGTGCCGGTGATCGCTACTGCTCGGCGTCGCCCTTCCACCACACCGCCGGCATCTCGATGGTCTACACCGCGCTCGGGCGTGGCTGCGCGCTGATCCCGCAGGCCTGGTTCAGCATCGAGGGCTGGAAGCTGGCTGGCGAGCTCGGCGTGACGGTGGCGCTCCTCGTGCCGACGATGATCGAGATGCTCCTCACCGCAGGCGCGCTCGGTGATGCTGAGCCGGGCCACCTGCAGTACGGCGCCGCGCCCATCCATCCCGGAACCCTCACCGCAGCGTTGGCGGCACTGCCGCGCACCCGGTTCGTACAGATCTTCGGGCAGACCGAGATGAGCCCGTTCACGCACCTCCCCCACGAGGACCACGTGCGAGCGCTCGCCGGTCGGCTCGACCTGCTGTCCACGGTGGGACGACCTGTCCCCGGGGTCGAGGTGCGGCTCGACCACGCGGACGAGGACGGCGTGGGCGAGCTCGTCTTCCGCGGTCCGCACGCGTTCGTCGTCGACGACGACGGGTGGCGGCGATCCGGTGATCTCGGCACGGTGGACGGCGACGGGTACATCCGGATCCTCAACCGCAAGGACGACAAGATCATCCGCGGCGGGGAGAACATCTATCCGATCGAGGTCGAGACCGCCTTGCTGGAGCACCCCGGGGTCCGAGAGGTCGCGGTCGTCGGCGTGCCCGATCGGCGCCTCGGGGAGATCGTCCTGGCGGCGGTGGTCGCCACGGACCCCGCTCGGCCTCCGGAGGTCGACGACCTCGTGGCCCACGCACGCCAACGCATCGCCCACTTCAAGGTTCCGGAGATGATCCAGTTCGTGCCCGAGCTGCCCCGCACGGTCAGCGGGAAGGTGATGCGGCGAGCGCTGGTCTCATGAAGGTCCCGAACGGATGACCGCGCTCATCGCCTACCTCGACGGCCAGGACGGCCCGCGCACGTCGCCGTTCCAGATCGCCGACCGGCTCGGGATCCCCGACTTCGAGGTCCTGTTGGGTTGGCTGCCGGAGCGGCGGTCCTGGCTCGAGGATGACCGTCTGCGCGGCTGCACCTACATGGCGGGCTACCGGTTGGTGGACGTGGTCGCCACCGGACGGCTGCGCTACCTCCCTATCCGACTGTCGGCGGTGCCTCGCTGGATCCAACGTCGCCGGCCCGACGTCGGCGTCGTGACCGGGGTGCCGCGTGGGAAGGGCTTCGCGTTCGGGTCGACCGTTGCCTGGGGTCCGGCACTCGCAGCCGCGGCAAGCCGCCTGGTGATCGAGGTGGACGAGACCGGGATGGACCTCGGCGGACCCATGATCGAGGGGAACGTCGTCGCCAGGCTCGACCGCCCCGAGCCCGATGACCCCATCCTCACGCCGCGCCCGCCTGATGCGGACGACCTCGCCGTCGGCGAGCACGTCGCGTCGGTGATCCCCTCCGGAGCGACCATCCAGGTGGGTCCGGGCGGCATCGCCGAGGCGGTGGTGGCGACCACGACCTCTCCGGTCCAGGTCTGGGCCGGACTCGTCACCGATGCGATGGCCGGGATGTTCGCTCGCGGCGTCCTCGACGGCGCCATCAGAGCGGCGTACGCCTGGGGTGGCGAGGCCATCGCCGACCTCCATGCAGCCGGTCGGCTCGAGCTGCTCCCGCTGGGACGCTCCCACGACCTCACGGCGCTGTCTGCACTACCGAACTACGTGGCCTGCAACACCGCCCTCCAGATCGGCCTGGACGGAGCGTGCAACGTCGAGATCATCGGGGGCCGCGCCATCGCCGGCATCGGCGGCAATGCAGACTTCGCGACGGCGGCGGTCCGCTCTCCGGGCGGGTTGTCGATCATGGCGCTGAAGTCGACGACCCGTTCGGGCCGCTCCACCATCGTGCCGCGCGTGGAGCACGTCTCGACCCCTCGCTGCGACGTCGACCTCGTCATCACCGAGCACGGCATCGCCGATCTGCGGGACGCCGACGACGTCGAACGGGCCCGGCGGATCATCGCCGTCGCCCACCCCGACCATCGAGATTCCCTGACCAACGAAAGAGGAGAGACTGCATGAGCGCAGAGCGATTTCCCGTCGAGGCGAGTCACATCATGATGTTCGCCCGTGCGATCGGCGACCCGAACCCCGCCTACGACCCGAACTCGGCCGAGAGCCTCGCCGGAGGGGATGTGATCGCGCCGCCCACCTTCGCGATGGCCGGGGCCCAGTTCGATCCCGAGAACACACTCGTCCCGAGAGCGGGCGAGCCGTGGTTCGGATCGGGCAGGGAGCCGGGCTTCCTCCGTTCGAGCAGCGGCGGCATGCTCCACGCCGAGCAGCACTTCCAGTACCACCGACCCCTCCGCGCCGGCATGGTGCTCACCGGCTCGCAGCGCGAGGGCGAGGGCTGGGAGAAGCAGTCTCGCAGCGGCAAGACGCTGCAGTTCACCGAGTCGTTCACCGACTACCGAGACGCCGAGACCGGCGAGCTGGTCGTCACCGCCCGCATGGTCGGCGTCTACACCGGGGGTGCGTGATGGTGCTCTCCGCCGCCGAGCTGAACATCGGTGACTCCCGGACGCTCGAGCTCTTCGACGACCTCAAGCGCACGCAGATCGTGATGTACGCAGGGGCGTCGGGGGACTACAACCCCTTGCACTCGGACGAGGTGTTCACCACGCAGGTCGCCGGGTACCGCTCGGTGTTCGCGCACGGGATGCTCACCATGGGTGCCACCGGTCGGGTGCTCACCGACTGGATCGGTGACGAGCAGCTCACCGACTACGGGGTGCGCTTCGTCGGGCAGGTCTGGCCGGGCGACACCCTCACCGCGACGGCGACCGTCGCCGCGCTGCGCGAGGAAGACGGCCAGCACTACGTCGACCTCACCGTGTCCACCGTCAACCAGGAGGGCGCGCCCGTCGTCACGGGCACGGCGACCGCCCGGATCGACCCGTGAGGGACCCGAGATGAGCCATCCGCGTGACGAGGTCGAAGCGGCCTTCAAGCACTACTTCACGACCGGCATCGTGGAGGAGGACTGGATCGCGTGGTCGCAGCTGTTCACCGATGACGCCACGTACCACGACCACTACTGGGGCACGTTCCACGGGCCGGAGGAGATCCAGGCGTTCCTCGAAGGGACGATGTCGGTCGGGTCGATGGTCTACAGCGTCCTCCAGTGGTACGCCATCGACGGTGATCGGGTCGTCTACAAGGTGCTCAACCGGGCCGACAACCCCGAAGCGGGAGGTCCACCGTTCGACTTCCCGTCGCTGCAGGTCATCACCTACGCCGGCGGTGGCAAGTGGTCCTCCGAGGAGGACATGTGGACCACCCAGGAGATGAAGCGCATGGGGCAGGCCTACGGCGCGGCATGCGCGGCCCACGATCCCGACCACCCGCGGAAGCTGTCTCGCCAGGACTGGGGCCCGTGGGTCGACTGGGCTCGGCCGGCGCCCGGCCACCGGATCGAGCCCTCATGGCTGGATCGGGACGACGTCGTCCCGATCCACACGATCAGGGACATCAGCGTCGGGGTCCGCAACCCGCGGAGCTGAGCTCGCTCAGCTCGCGCCCCAGTCCGAGAGGAGTTCGTCGACGGTGTGGAGCCGGGCGATCATCGCCAGGGTGTGCTGCAACATGGCCGCGGCGTACTCCTCCGGCGCTCCCGCTGCGGCGTCTCGAGCGACGACGACCCGGAAGTCCTCGTCGGCGGCCTGCGCGGCGGAGACCGTGATGGCGATGTTGACCGAGATGCCGGCGAACACGACGGTGTCGATCCCGATGTTGCGCAGGAGCTTGAAGGTCTCGTTGCCGTAGGTCGGCGAGATGCCCGTAGCCCGCGGGAGGACCAGGTCGTCGGGACCGAGACCGATCTCGTCGATCGGCTGCACCGCCGGGTGGTCTGGTCCCCAGTGGGCGATGTGATCCATGAAGCCCCGGAACAGCGGGGTACGGCGGTTGAACGAGTCCGAACCCCGCACGGGTACGGCGGTGAGGTGCGCCACGGTGACGCCGGCGGCTCGTGCTCCGGCTGCGAGCCGGGACATCGCCGGCACGGACGGCAGCGCCGCGTCCCGGATGGCGGGGAGCACCGAGTCGGGACCGAGGAGCCCGTTCTGGCACTCGATGAAGAGCACCGCGGTGCTCGCGGGGTTCGAGATGGTGGGCATGCCGGATTACCCTAGGTGACACAAGTGTCAAGTCCTCGTGACGCCGTCGCAACCCACTGGAGCTCATCGATGACCGGAGCCGCGCTCGATGGCCTTCCCGCGGACGAGCGGTGGCACGTGCACCCCACGGTCGAGACCGTCGAGCAGATCTCGCGCCGAACCGTGCGTCGCAAGGGAACCGTGACCCGATACCGGGTCGTCACCGACGACGGGATCCAGCGCATGGTGTTCCACGCCCAGTCCCTCGACCGGCTCCGTCCGTCCCACCGACCGTTCCCGCTGACCATGGGAACGGCCGCGCCCTTGAGCCTGGGACCCGAGGGCGCGGTGATGCACCTCGCGCTCCGAACGATCGAGCGCGGCCTCGACGTCTTGGTGATCGGTCCGGAGCGCACCGATCGTGACCGCACCGCAGACACGGGTTCCGTCGAGCAGGTGGCGGCACGTGTCGCGTTCCCCACCACCGCTCGCGCCGGTCACCTGATCGCCGACCACCTCACCGACGTCGCCGGAGCCGACCTCCGGCACATGTTGTGGACAGGCATCTCGCTCGGTGCGATGAAGGGCCTCCACTTCGCCGCGCTGGCGGCCGAGTTCGGGCGGACGGTGGTGTACGGCCACTTCACGGTGCCGGTCTCGCCCCGGCCGATGCCCACACCGACCGCGTCGGAGCTGCGTCGCTTCATGCGAGGCGAAGCGCCCGCGCTGGCGCGCATGGCGGGAGAGCTGATCGTCAAGGACGTCCGCGACCGCACGCTGCGCATCCACCAGAACATCGCGAGGCTCTCCGATCCCTGGCTGGTGTCTCGCTACCTCCGCTCGACGCCGCTCGACAAGGAGTTCCGCACCTTCACCGAGGCGTGGCGTCGGAACGTGATCACCGGCGATGCCGGCCACGCGGCTCGGCTCCTCCCGACGGACCGCCTCAACACCATCGAGCTCTACGACCGCGACCGCGGCGGCCAGCCGGACGACTGGCGGGCAGTGCTCGGCGACCGGATCGATGGCCCGTCGCTCCGCATGATGGTCAGCCGTGGCCGTCACACCGATGCGATGCGCCTCACCGGACAGAACCGGCGAGCGAAGCTGGTCTGGGACGTCATCGACCAGATCGACCGGGGCGTGGCCGTCGACGAGCTGGAGCACCCCCTCCGCCACGTGCCGGTGGACTCGGTTCCAGATCGGCGCTGATCGTGGCGACCCGAAGGAGCGAGGTTGTCAGCCCAGCCCGTCGGCGAGCTGGTAACCGTCGGCGTTCGCCTTCCGGTTCCACCCCGACGACGCGAAGGTGCCGCCGTCGACCGGGAGCGTGACCCCGGTGATGTACCGACCCATCTTCGACGAGAGGAACACCGTCGCCGCGGCCATGTCCTCGACCGACCCCTCCTCGCCGATCGGGATGTACCGGGCCACGCCTTCGGCGACGTCCGGTTCCAGCTCGGGAAGCGGGTCGGGGACCGGTCCGCCGATGAGGCCGCGGATCCCGGGTGTCGCGATCAGGTCGGGTGCCAACGTGTTGACCCGGATGCCGTGTGCGGCCAGCTCGAGGGCCATCGACCGGCTGAAGTTCGCCATGGCGGCCTTGCACGCGGCGTAGACCGCGAACCCGGGGGCGGCGCGCAGGGCCTCGATGCTGGCCACGTTGACGATCGAACCGCCGTTGCCGGCGTCGATCATCAGCTTCGCCGCGGCCGAGGTCGCGGCGAGCATGCTGACGAGGTTGATGTCGATGTGTCGCCGCCAGCTGCGCTCGCTCTGGTCGACGAAGTCCTGCTTTCGAACACCCCCGACGTTGTTCACCAGGATGTCGATCCGGCCGAAGTGGGCGTGGGCGGCCGCGATGGCTGCCGCGACCTGCTCGGAATCGGTCGCGTCGGTCGGGATGACGAATGCCTCCCGACCCTCGGCTTCGACCAGCGCCCTCGTCGCAGCAGCGCGGTCGGGGTCGATCTCGACGATGACCACATCGGCGCCGAAGGCAGCGAGTCCCACCGCGATGCCCTGGCCGATCCCGGCGCCGGCGCCCGTGACCACGGCGACCCGATCGGTGACGAGGATGTCTGACGGTTCCACGACTGCCACACTAGACTTGACGTTTCCATCAAGTCGGAGGAGGGGCGTCGCAGATGAGCGAGCGCCGCATCGAGGACGAACGACAGATGACTGCGTTCGACCACCTGCTCTTCCGGGCGGAGGAACGGCCGGAAGCCCGGTCGACGCTGCTCTCGGCCTTCGTCCTCGACTCGGTGCCCGACTTCGCGCGCGTGCAGCGCGCCATGGAGCGCGCGTCTCGGGTGTTCCTGCGGTTGCGCCAGCACGTCGTCGTCCCCGCGATCCCGATCGCCGGTCCCGAGTGGGTGGTCGATCCCGACTTCGATCTCCACTACCACCTCCGCCGAGCCGTGCTCCCGGCCCCGGGCGACATGGCCACGATGCTCCGAACGCTCGAGCCGTTCCTCATGGCACCGCTCGATCGAGCCCGACCCCTCTGGGAAGCGATCCTGTACGAGGGCTTCGAGGGCGGGCGAGCGGTGTTCGCGCTGAAGGTCAACCATGCGCTCACCGACGGCCTGGGCGGGGTCGAGCTCATGCTCGAGATCCTCGACCTCGAACGGGATCCCCCCGAGAAGCCGATGCCACCCGTGCCGGTACCCGAGGACCTGACCTCCCTCGAGCTCACCCGATCGGCCTTCAACCGTCTCCCCGGACGTCTGCTGTCACTCGTCGAGCGCCGTGCGCCCAATGTCGCCCGGTTCGCGTCCCAGGTGGTGGCCGATCCCGCCGCCGCCGTGGCCGCAGCCTCGGACCTCACCGAATCGGTGCGCCGCCTGGTCGGAGGGCCGTCGGCCGAACCATCACCGGTGCTGCGCCGGCGGAGCCTGTCTCGCCGGCTGGCTGCGTTCGAGCTCCCGCTCGACGACCTGCGAGCCGCAGCCCGAGCGGTCGGCGGCAGCGTGAACGATGCGTACCTCGCCGCGATCGGAGGGGCACTCCGGCGCTACCACGATCACCTCGGGGTGCCCGTCGACGCCGTCCCGGCCGCGGTTCCTGTCAGTCTGCGCCACGACGAGCACGCATCCGGAGGGAACCACTGGGCCGGCGTGCAGCTCCCGTTGCCCGTCGGTGAGGTCGGCGTGCGGGAGCGCGTCGCCCTGATCCGCCAGCACATGGCCGGGGCGAGGGACGAACCGGCGATGCGGGTCATGGACCTGATGGCCCCGCTGATGAGTCGAGCGCCGTCCGTGGTCCTCGACGTGCTGTCGTCTGCCGCGGCTGCGAACGATGTGCAGGCCAGCAACATCCCGGGCCCTTCCTTCCCGCTCTACACCGCCGGCGCCAAGATCGAGCAGTTCTTCGGGTTCGGGCCTCTGCCGGGCCCGGCGATGATGATCGTGCTGTTCTCCTACGACGGCCGCTGCTTCGTCGGCGTCAACTACGACGCGGTCGCGGTCACCGACCACTCCCGGTTCGAGGAGTGCCTGCGCGAGGGCTTCGACGAGGTGATCGCCGCGGGACGGCCGGAGGAGCCAGCCCGCACGACCGCTCGCCCCCGCCGGGCTCCGGCGAAGAAGCGGGCGGTCCGCCAGGCCACCGCCGCCAGGGCGACGTCGCGGACGTCCGGCCGTACGACCAGCGAGCGAGGGGGGACAGGTGCCGGTCGCTGAGCTGCCCGTACCCGGATCGCTGGCGGAGGTCCGAGCGAGCCCACGGGGACCCCGGGTCGCGGCGTTCATCGACTTCGACGGCACGGTGATCCTCGGGTTCTCGGCGAGCGTCGTGACCCAGGACCGGATGCGCCGCCGCGAGATCGGCTCGATGGAGCTGTTCCGTACGGCGCAGGTCGCCCTCGCAACGGGACTGGGGCGTGCCGGTTTCAGCGACCTGATGCGGTTGTCCGCCTTCGCGCTCGCCGGCCAGCCGGAGGCCGATCACTTCGCCCGCGGTGAGCAGCTGTACCACTCGAAGATCGAGGACCGGGTGTACCCCGAGATGCGTGCCGTGGTCGGCGCCCACCAGGCACAGGGGCACACCGTCGTCCTCCTGTCCTCGGCGACGCGATTCCAGGTCGACGCGTTCGCCCGATCGATGGGCATCGAGCACGTCATCTGCAACGAGCTCGAATCCGACGATGAGGGGCGCCTGACCGGAGAGGTGTGCCAACCCGTGGTCTGGGGCACCTCGAAGGCGACCGCGGCGCAGGCGTTCGCGGCCGAGCACGACATCGATCTCGATGCCAGCTACTTCTACGCCGACGGCGACGAGGACGCTGCGCTGATGCACCTCGTGGGGCACCCCCGGCCCACCAACCCGCGCCGTCGGCTCGAGGCGACCGCGAAGCGCCGAGGATGGCCGATCTCCCGGTACTCGAGTCGCGGGTCGGTGAGCACGGTCGGACGGCTCCGGAACCTGATCGGCATCTCCTCGTTCGGCCCGGTCTCCGTGGGAGCGGTCGCGGCCGGCGTGCTCGCACGCAACAAGCGGGTCGGGGTGGACTTCGCCCTCACGCGAGGGGTCGATGCGCTGTTCCGGTCGGCCGGCGTGCGGCTCGACGTGCAGGGTCGCGAGCACCTCTGGTCGCAACGACCGGCGGTCTTCCTGTTCAACCACCGCAACCAGTTCGACATCCTCATCGCCGGAAGGCTCATCGAGAGCGGGTTCACATCGGTCGGCAAGAAGGAGGCGGCCGACAACCCGGTGAGTGCCGCGCTCGGCTCGCTGATCGACGCGGTCTTCATCGATCGATCGGATTCGGTCAGCGCGGTGGAGGCCATGCGGCCGGTGGAGATCGCGGTGAAGGAGAAGGGGCTGTCGCTGGTGATCTCGCCCGAGGGCACGCGGACGCGCACGGGCGAGCTCATGCCGTTCAAGAAGGGTCCGTTCCGCATCGCCATGGCGGCCGGCGTCCCCGTGGTGCCGATCGTCCTCCGCAACGCCGACGAGATCGCACCTCGTGACGCCCTGATGATGCGACCCGGCACCATCGACGTGGTGGTGCTCCCGCCCGTCCCCACCGTCGACTGGACCCTGGAAGACCTACCCGAGCGGATCGCCGAGGTGCGCCAGCAGTTCCTCGACACCCTCGCGGACTGGCCCACGGAAGCGAGCCCATGACTACCGAAGAAGCAACGCTCACCGACCCGGACGGCGTCGAGGTCTTCTACCGGCGGTGGATGCCGGATGTCCCGAGAGCGATCGTCCTGGTGCTCCACGGCATGTCGGAACACTCGGGGCGCTACGACCGATTCGCCGAGGCCCTGGCCGGGGACGGCTGTGCGGTGTACGCGCTCGACCACCGGGGACACGGTCGCACCGCAGGATCGACCGGCGTGGGCAGGACCGGACCGAACGGCTTCGATGGGGTGTTGGGCTCCGTCCGCGCCTTACACGAACGAGCACGGGCCGACCTCGGTGACCTTCCCCTGGTGGTCTTCGGGCACTCGATGGGCTCGATGATCACCCAGGCCTACGTGCAACGTCATGGCGACCACGCCGGGTTCATCCTGTCGGGCACCTCGGGTCCGAACCCTGCGCTCGGGGAGATGGCAGCCGGCTTGCAGATGGTGGTCGATGCCGGCGGAGGCGACGACGTGCTCCCGCTGCTGAGCGGCTTCAACGAAGCCTTCGAACCGTCTCGGACGCCGTACGACTGGCTGAGTCGAGACGGAGCCGAGGTGGACCGGTACCTGGCGGATCCGTACTGCGGCGACGAGTTCGGCATGACTGCGGGCTTCGTGGCCGGCCTGCTGGGGATGCTCGCCGAGGCCTCCGCTCCCCGGGCGATCGAATCGATCGCAGTGGGCACGCCCGTGCTGTTGGTGACCGGCGGCGCCGACCCGGTGTCGGAGGGTGGCGAGACCGTGCGAGCGCTCGAAGCGGCGTACCGCGACGCAGGGCTCGCGGTCACGGCGCACTACTACGCCGATGCCCGTCACGAGGTCCTCAACGAGACCAACCGTGACGAGGTGACCGACGACATCCGGAGCTGGCTGTCGGAGGTCCTCGGCTAGCGTCACCGAACGATCGGGGGAACATGATGGAGCGTTCGGTCGATCTCGGACCACGGGGACCGATCACGGGGGCGATGCTGGTCGCAGTCGCGCCGTCGTCGGTCGAGTCCGACCTCATCGAGCAGTGGCGGTCGAGCCACGCCCCGGAGTGCGCGGTCCTGACGCTGCCGCACCCCAAGGCGGGTGAGGACGTCGATTGGACCGCGGCGGGAGAGGAGCTCGTCTCGGACCTGGACCGGGAGCTGGTGCCCGTGCGGGTGCTGTGGCTGCCGGAGGATCGGGCGGGACGTCGCTGGGCCCGGTTGGTCGACGTCGCGACCGATGCTCGGCATCCGGGGGAGGGGCGGCAGCGGCGACTCGCCGCCCGTGAGGATCGCTGGCGCATCGTCGTGGGAGCGTCCGCTCCCGTGTCGGCCGTGCGCGCCCACATGGTCGACCACACCGGGGCCGAGCCGGCGTCGGTCGAGGCCTTCGGCCGCTACACCGCCCGGATCGCCGTGCTCGCCCTCGAGCGGGCGGTCAACGAGGTCCTGGGCAGCGAGTACAAGGTGCCCCGGCTCGTCCGTGAGCAGATCCTCGACTCCTCCCGCTGGCGCGGGCTGGTCGAGGGCCTCGCCGGGGGGCTGCAGCGCTCGTCGAGCGAGGTCGCGGCCGACGCGGAGCGCTACCTCGTCGAGATGGTGGCGGGTCGGAGCCGACGGGTGATCGACTTCTCCGCTGCGGTCTACCGCACCGTCTACCAGCAGGGCTACGACACGAAGATCGACTACGACCAGGCGCAGATCGAGCGGGTCCGTGAGGTCGCGTCGCGCCATCCGATCATCGTCCTGCCGAGCCACCGGTCGAACCTCGACGCCATGGTCATGCCGCTGGCGCTCCAGGAGAACGGCCTGCCCCGCACGCACACCCTCGCGGGGATCAACATGGGCTTCTGGCCCGTCGGACCAGTGTTCAGGAAGGCGGGGGCGATCTTCATCCGCCGCGACACCGCCGACGACCCCATCTACCGGGCGGTGCTCCGCGAGTACGTGGGCTTCCTGATGGAGAAGCGGTTCGGGCTCCAGTGGTACCTCGAGGGCGGCCGATCCCGCACGGGCAAGCTGCTCCCGCCGAAGATGGGCTTGCTCTCCTACGTCGCCGCCGCCCACCAGGAGGGTCGCACCGACGACGTCGCCCTCATCCCGGCGTCGATCGCCTACGACCAGCTCCACGAGGTGAGCGAGTACGCCTCCGAGGCCCGCGGTGCGGTGAAGCAGGCCGAGGGGATCGGTTGGTTCGTCCAGTACGTCCGGGCTCAACGCCAACGGTTCGGCAAGATCTACATCCGGTTCGCCGAGCCCGTCCTGCTCAGCGAGTTCCTCGGCGCGCCGGGCGGCGACGCGAACCGGTCCGACGACGAGACCGGCAACGACCGCCGGCTGCAGCTCCAGAAGCTCGGCCTCGAGGTCGCCTGGCGGATCAACAGCGTCACGCCGGCGACACCGACCGCGCTCGTGACGATGGCCCTCCTCGCCACCGACGGTCGGGCGCTCACCGCGGTCGAGATCACCGACGCCGTCCGGTGGCCGGTCGACCATGCGATCCGAAGGCAGATCCCCATGACCGCCAGCGCCGCGGCGCTCGACGGAGTGGAACCGGTCCGCCAGGTCCTCGATGAGCTGCACCGGCACGGGGTCGTGCACCGTCACGACGGCCCGTCGCCCCTCTACCAGATCGGACCGGATCAGCACCTCGCCGCCGCCTACTACCGGAACACGGTGGTCCACTTCTTCCTCGTCCCCGCCATCGTGGAGCTGGCGCTCGCCGCGGCGGCCGAGGAAGGCGCCGAGACCTCAGGCGCCGAGGTGCTCGAGGTCATCCACCGGGAGGCGCTCCACCTGCGCGATCTGCTCAAGTTCGACTTCTTCTTCAAGGACCGTGACGGCTACCTCGCCAGCGTCGACGAGGAGCTCGACCTCATCGATCCTGCGTGGCGCCAGGCGGTGGCCGACGGTCCCAACGGCGCGCAGCGGGTCCTCGACCAGGTGCCGTCGGCGTGGTCGCCCGCAGTGCTGCGGCCGTTCCTGGAGGCCTACTGGGTCGTTGCCGACGGTCTGGCCCGGCAGAGCGCACTCGATCCCTTCGACGCCGAGGACTTCATGGCGCGGATGCCCAACCACGGCACCTACGGCCTGCTCCGCGGATGGATCTCCAGTCCCGAAGCGGTCTCGACCCACCTCTTCAAGGCTGGCCTCGACCTCGCCGTCCATCGCCAGCTCACCGACAGCTGCCACCCCGAGACCCTCGAACGAAGGGCGCGGTTCGTCGAGGAGCTGCGGGTCGTGCTCGACCGTGTCGATCGGATCGCCTCGTCGCCGCACCGGAGGCTCGATCTGGACAAGCTTCAGAAGTCGGTGCCGCCGTCGATGTTCACCAGTGCGCCGGTGAGGTAACCGGCTCGCGGCGAGAGCAGGAACGCCGCGAGCTCACCGACCTCGCGGGGTCGTCCCGGTCGCTGCATCGCGATGTCGAGGTGCCACTGCTCGACCATGGCACGTTCGAGGGCTACGTCCTCGTCGCACCCCAGCTGCTTGGCCAGCACCGGTCGCAGACCGGCCAGCAGCTCCGTCTCGATGACCCCCGGACAGATGCAATTGGCGCGGATCCCTCTGGCGCCGTACTCCTTGGCCACGGCCTTGGTGAACACCGCGACCCCGCTCTTGAGCGTGCCGTAGGGCACCCGGTCGGCATGCGGCGCCCGGATGCTGTACGCCGCGGTCGTCACGATCGATCCCCCTCCCGCTGCCTCGAGGTGAGGCAGTGCTGCTTCGACACCTCGAACCGTACCGAGGAGCACATCGGTGAACGCGGCCATCCACGACTCGTCACTGGCGTGCATCGTCTCGTGCCCGAGCACGCCGGTGAACACCGCCGCGCCGCCGATGCCGGTGGCCCCGCGCCGGGTCAACAGGTCCGCCGCCTCGTCGACCGCGCGGGTAGCGTCACCCGGGAGGGACAGATCGGCGGCGATGTAGGTGGCGGTCCCGGGGCCGGCGCTCGTCAACCCGCTCGCGACCGCCGTGCCCCGCTCGACGCCGCGACCCAGGATGGCGACCGACGCGCCTTCGCCGACGAGGACCTCGGCCGTGGCCCTCCCCATGCCGGCTGTTCCGCCGACGATCACGTAGCCCTTGTCGGCGATGTCGAGGTCCATGGCGGTCGCTCCTGCTTCGGCGTGTACGAGAACTTGACGATAGTGTCATGTCGATGATCGGCTTCCGACCCACCGAGCTGACCGAAGCGGAGCAAGCGCTCCAGGCCGAGGTCCGCCAGTTCCTGGTCGAAGAGCTCCCGCGGGGTTCGTTCGAGCCCGGCTTGGGCATGGCCGGCGCCAAGGATCCGGCCTTCTCGGCGAAGCTCGGCGCGAGGGGTTGGCTCGGCATGGCGCTGCCCACCAGGTACGGGGGCCACGATCGCAGCGCCGTCGACCGCTTCCTCGTCACCGAGGAGCTGCTCAGGTGGGGAGCGCCGCTCGGCCACCACTGGGTGGCCGACCGGCAATCCGGACCGGTGATCAACACCTTCGGCACCGAGGAGCAGAAGCGGCGCTTCCTCCCGGGCATCTCGAGCGGCGAGCTGTCGTTCTGCATCGGCATGAGCGAACCCGACAGCGGCAGCGACCTGGCCTCGCTCGTCACCCGCGCCCGGCGCGACGGCGACGGCTGGGTGCTGTCGGGCACCAAGATCTGGACGACGGCTGCCGATCGGAACGACTGGATCATCGTCTTGTGCCGCACGACGCCTGCCGAGGACACCGGTGACAAGCGCGCCGGGCTGACGCAGCTCCTCGTCGACCTGCGATCCCCGGGCCTGACGGCGACGCCGATTCCCTTCATCGACGGCTCGGCGGACTTCTGCGAGGTCGTGTTCGACGAGGTCTTCGTACCCGACGACCTCGTGCTCGGCGAGGTCGGGCAGGGCTGGGCGCAGAACACCTCGGAGCTGGCCTACGAGCGGGGTGGCCCCGACCGGTGGCTGAGCACCTACCTCGTGGTCGAGGAGTACCTCCGAGTGCACGAGGATGAGCTGTCAGCGGCGGCGATCGACGTGCTCGGCGGCGCCGTCAGCGAGTACTGGATCCTGCACCATCTCTCGCTGTCGATCGCACGCTCGATCGACGACGGCGCCGGGCCCGTCCTCGAAGCAGCCATGGTCAAGGAGATGGGGACGCGGTTCGAGCAGGACGTGCTCACCGCGGTGCTCGACCTCGTCGAACACGAACCCGGAACGATCGGCACCCTCCTCGACCGCCTGCTGCGGACAGCCACCCTCACGGCACCGTCGTTCACGATCCGCGGCGGAACCAACGAGATCCTGCGCAGCGTCGCCTCCAAGGGCCTGCGCCCCACCGGAGGCCGGTCATGAGCCGTCTCGCCCACGAGGACGACGTCGACCCGCTGCTGGTCGAGACCGTCGATCGCCTCCTCGGCCGAGCCGCCACGTTCGAGGCAGTCGAATCGGCCGAGGCCGAGGGCTGGAGCGAACCGCTCTGGAAGCTGATGGCGGAGGCCGGGTTCCCGTGGATCTCGGTGCCGGAGCACGCCGGGGGCACCGGTGGCACGCTCGCCGACGCCATGGCCATGCTCCGCCGCGTCGGTGCGCACGCCGCCCCCGTGCCGGTGGCGGAGACCGGCGTGCTCGGCGGATGGCTCTCGGCCTCGGCCGGCTTCGATGTGCCCGACGGTCCGCTCACCGTCGTCGCTGATCCCGGTGCGCTCGACCTCTCGCAGGGTCGGGTTTCGGGGGTGGCGGTGGTCGCCTGGGCCTCCCGTGCGCACCGCATCCTGGGGATCGTCCCAGACGGAGACAAGTCGTCGATCGTCTCGTTCACCCCCGACCAGGTCTCCATCGTCGGCGGCACCAACCTGGCGGGCGAGCCACGCGACACCGTCTCGGTCGACGTGTCCATGGCCGAGGTCGACTACAGGCCGGCACCGGCCGGCGTGCACGGAGCCGCCCTGCGCCTCCGCGGGGCCCTGAGCCGGGTCAACCTCGCCGCTGGCGCGCTCGGCGCCATGTCGCAGCTGACCATCGACTACACCAACGAGCGCAGGCAGTTCGGGAAGCCGGTCGCGTCGTTCCAGGCGGTGCAGCAGCACCTCGTGACCGCAGCGCAGGCCGCAGCGCGGGCGGAGATGGCGGCGGCGGTCGCCACCCGGGCCGTCGCACGCGGCGGCGGCGCGTTCGAGGTTGCTGCGGCAAAGGTCGTGGTCGACCGGGCTGTCGTCGAAGCGACCCGCGCCGCCCATCAGGCCCACGGCGCGATGGGGGTGACCCGGGAGTACCCGCTCCACCACCTGTCGCGCCGCCTGTGGGCGTGGCGTCACGAGTACGGAACGGCGCGCCAGTGGCGGGACGTCGTCGGGCGGTCCGTCGGCGCCGGCGGCGCGGATGGCTTGTGGCCGCTCATCACGACCTGACGACGCTCAGCGCCGCCGGGTCGCGCATGCCGACCCGGCGATGGCGTCGTCGAGTGCGACCCGCGGGGGCTGCTCGATGACCGCAGGCATGAAGGCGTTGCTCGGGAGGGTGAACTCGCCGAGCCGCTCGAGCGTTGTCGTGTCGTAGACGTACACCTCGCCGGGTGCGTCGAAGGGACGGGGCTCGGCCGAGCTGCCCGGTGCGGCGCCGCCGGGCATGCTCCCGAAGTAGGTCGCGAGAGCAGAGATCCCCTGCTGGGGTGGCACCGGTTGCGGGCTCACCGTGACGAACGCCCTGCCACCCTGGGTCAGCGCGACACCCTGGCCAGAGTGTCCGGTGTGGATGTCGCGAGCGGTGAAGGTGCGCGTGTCGATCACCCGGACGAACGGTGCGTCGGTGAAGGGCACCCAGAACTGGCGGCCGTCGGGGCTGAAGGCTCCCGGCCACGAGCCCGCCGGAACGGGGATCCTCGCCAGCAGCCGGGGGTTGGCACGGTTGCGGACATCGATGGCGTCGACGACGTAGGTCTCGTAGCCGGTGGCCGCCCCCGTGGGGAGCGCGGGGCCCTGGACGAAGACCGTCGAGTCGTCCGGCGAGACGTTCACGCGCGAGCCGCGGGTCTCGACGCTGCCGAGCAGCTCGAGAGTGCTCCCGTCGCGGACCTCGAGCGCACCGCCGTCCAGGGCCCCAGCGGCGAAGTAGATGACCTCGCCGTCTCGACTGTTGGCGAAGGTGACCGGCACGTCGGCGAAGCTGCGGGCGATCTCGCCGCTGGCCACGTCGATCGCGTACAGGCTCGGCTGCGGTGGGTACGTGGTGAGCCAGAACAGCTCCCCGTCGTCCTGGATCGGCGAGGCACGGTCGGCGAAGGAGTTGCCGACGGGGAGCGGGGTGTTGCGCACCACGCTCATCGTGCCGACGTCGATCGTGTCGACGTCGGCGCTGTTGCCGTTGAAGACCATCACGGTCCGGCCGTCGGGCGTCGGCCAGCTCCCGATGGGGAAGCTGCTCTTCCGAGGCGTCTCCGTGAGCTCCTTGAGCGCCACCGTCGACACCCGCTCGAAGGTCTCGCTGTTCCAGAACGTGACCACGTTGCTTGAGGTGTTGGCCGTGACGAGGTAGGGCCGGGGCTGGCAGGTGGTCGGAGCCGCGTCGGCGACCCGGGAGGCGACGATGCCGCCCGCGGCGAGACCGAGGACCATCGTCAGCCTCAGCATGGTCCGGCGGCGTCCACGGAACATGGACATCGACATGGCGGTCTCCTTTGTGGACGCGGTTCGACGCAGGGAACGGAGGCTGGGATCGGCGTCGCGGACCGCTGTGGCTCAGTGCGCCGTGAGGCGGCGGCGCATCCAGGTGGCGCCGAGCAGGATGGCGAGCACGAGGCCGAGGACGGGCGCGCCCGGTGCGCCGGTCACGGCCGAGATCAGCCGGGCCGGACCCCATAGGTCCGTGTCTGGGTTGGCGGCGCCGCCGGGTCCCACGTCGCCGGCGTCCTGGGGGCCGGCGCCGGCCGGGCCGCCGCCGGGTCGGCTCACGGCGACGGTCACGGTGTCCGAGCCGGTGGCGCCATCGGCGCTGGTCGCGCTGACCGTGACCTCGTGGGTGTCCCGGGCGTTGTTCGGCGGCCGCACGCTGAGCACCACGGTTTTGGACTCGCCGGCGTCGAGGTCGATGCGCTCGGGTGCCACCGAGTGCTCCCAGCGCTGCGGGGCGACCGAGGACAGCGACACCGTGGTGGCCTTCGACCCGGTGTTGGTCACCTCGAGCTGCGCGGTGGCGCGCTGGCCGGCCCGGACCTCGACGGCGCAGTCCACGCACGCCACGCTCACGCCGTCCTCGACGGGGTCGGTGGCGGCGTCGGGGATCACCGGCAAGGTGATGGCGCTGGGATGCTCCGGGCCGTAGTGGACGGTGATCTGCGCCGGGTTCGGGTTCGGGTAGATCTCGACCAGATCAGCCGAGGAGATCGACAGCCCGATCCGGTGGCCCTCCTTGAACATCCACGTGGTCGGGTAGAACTCGATGTCGTACTCGACGATCTCGCCCGGCGGGGTGTCCCACTGGATGCGGTAGTCGTTCTCGTAGGTGCGGAACGTGCTCTTCAGGTACCCGTTGGAGCGAGCGTGGGTCTGGGAGCCGTCGGGGGCGATGTCGAGGAGCTTGCCGACCCAGTCCGTGTCCGTGGCCGTGGCCGACGCAAACAGCTTCATGGTGATCGGCCCGGTGACCTCGGTGTCCTCGGTCAGCACGTCGCCGACGAAGGTGACCCGTCCGCCCGCTTCGACCCGCTGGTCCAGCGATTCGCCGGCGCCGAACGGGTTCCAGTCCTTGCCGTCGGTGGGCAGGTAGACGTAGTCGGCCGAGCCGGCCTCCGTCGGCGGCTCCAGGGACAGCGAGCCCGCGGCGAGCGGGTCCGGTGCACCCGGGCTCAGGTAGAAGTCGGTGTACCGGGTCTGCGGGATCGGGTAGTCCGCCGCCGACTTGGCGACGAAGTCCGGGAACACGTTGTACCGGAACCGCCGGTTCTCCAGGTCCTCGGCGATGCCCGTGTCGATGCCCTTGAGCCAGTGGTCGAACCAGCGCATGGCCTCGGCGTGCTGGTCGAAGTCTCCCTTGTTCCCCGCGTGGCTGGTGAAGCCCATCGAGAACATCTTGTCCCTGCTGCCCAGCAGGAAGTAGTCGTCCTGGGAACCCAGCGAGAACAGGTCGTCCGGTGAGCCCTGCACCCACACCGGCATCTCGACCAGGTCGAGCCGGGCGGTGCGCTGGTCCCAGTAGCCGTCACGCACCGGGTGCCCCCACGAGCCGTGCACCGGCGGGCAGTGCCCCGCCGTCGACGTGCTCGGGTTGTTCACTCGCCGCCGCTGATGGTCGACCATCCGCTCGACCTGCTCCGGGCCGGTGGGCGGCGTGTACACGCCGTTGTTCGCGGTGACGGCCAGGCCGGGGATCGTGCAGGCCAGCAGCTCGGTCGAGTGGCGCAGGCCTCCCGGCTTCAGCTGGAGGTACGGGTCGCCGGTCGAGACCTGGAAGATGGCCGTCGTGTAGTGGGGAGGTCGGTACGCCGACGTCTGGACCTGGCTCACGCCGACACCGGATCCGCCGATTGACCCGAACTTCCCGGTCGACCACGGTTGCGTTCCCAACCACTCGATGGCGTCGTAGTGCCGGAGCGCATACCCGGGATCGCCGTAGTCCCAGGGACCTCCCTGGGAATCGCCCGAACCGGGCGAGTTGATCCGCGCACCGACGTACCCGGTCTTGACCCCCTCGGGCATGAAGCACGGCGCCTGCCCGCCGGGGTTCACCGTGAACAGGTTCGCGTACGGCGTCAGCTCCCCGATGACCGGGAACGGACCCGGCGCCGGCGTCTCCCCGTCGTGGGAGGGGAAGCACAGGTCGATGTTCATCGTGTCGCCGTACCGGGTCACGACGTCCACCTGGTCGACGACGGTGAAGGCGAACGTCTCCGCCTGGGGCTCGCCGCTCTGCTCGGCCCGTGCCGTCATCGGCACCACCAGCATGCCCGCCACCAGCGTGCCCGCCAGTCCGATGCGCGATCGTCGCCCCATGTCGATTTCCCCCGTGGTCCCAGCGTCGCCCGCTGCTGTGCCGCCGCCAATTCCAACGGCGTTCAATGGGGGTCTTCGCCCGCAGCGGTTGCGATTCCTGCGAGCGATCGCGGATTTCCCACGGGACCGCGGTTCCGTCGAAGACCGTTCAGCTGGCTCGTTCCAGGTACGCAGCCGTCATGCGGGTGGTCCGGTCGATGAACGACCGCGAGCGCTCGGGGTCGGCGCCGTATTGGGTGATGTACAGGTCGGCGAGGCGGCTGTTGATGAGGGCGAAGGTCATCCCGGCCATGACGAGGTAGTAGCCGAGGTCCGGGATCTCGCGACCGCCGAGCTCGACGTACCGGGCGACGGTCTCTTCAGGTCCGGGTACCCCCTCCAGCCGGGGGGTGCCCTGCTCGACGCTGAAGAAGTCCTCGAACATGAGCCACCAGGCGACATCGATGCCCACGGGTCCGAGCGTGGCGCCCTCCCAGTCGAGCATCGCGGCGACGGCGAGGTCGTCGTCGAAGATCATGTTGCCGACCCGTGCGTCGCCCCAGCTGATGGTGGCGCTGTCGTCGTCCGGCCGGGCATCGACGAGGTGGGCGAGCGCGGCGTCGATGACGTCCTTGCCGAAGCGCAGGCTCGGCGTCGACCACTCGTGCCAGGCGCGTAGGTGCTCGATGTGGGCGGCGAGCGGCGACCGATCGGAGCTGGTTCGGAGGAAGGCGAACTCCTCGCCCGGCTCGATGGCGTGGAGCGCGACCAGTGCCCGCAAGCCACTGTCGTACAGCCGGCCTCGTTCCTCGATGGTGAGCTCGGTCGTCCAACCACCGGCGTGCCAGGTCGGGGTGTCGCTCGGCACCCGACCGTGGATCCTCTCCATGACGAAGAACGGAGCGCCAAGCACCCCTTCGTCGGTCTCCTCCTGCAGCACGGCGGGGACCGGCACCGCGCCGGTCGCGCCGAGCGCCTTCAACATCCGGGCCTGGAACATCGCGTCTGGTTCGAGGAACAGCTGGTGACCGGTGGGCTGGATGCGGACCACGAAGTCGGTCGACTCGCCCCGCGCGTGCAGGGTCCCGAGCACCGTCTCGTTCGAGAAGCCGGCCTTGGGGATCGACACGTCGGTGACGGTGCTGGTCGTCCCGAGCCGATCCGAGAACCAGGCCGCCAGTTGCGCTGTGGTCTCCGCGAGGTCTCGTCTCGTCCCTGCCATGGCTCGATATTGACACCTGCGTCAAGTGGCTGCTGTTCTCGGGTACGGTTCGGGCATGGCACAGGACGTCCTGTCTCGACTCGGTGTCTACGTGCTCCCGGGCCGCGTGCCAGATCCTCGACCGGCACTGGGCCAGGCTCGGGTCGCGGAGCACCTCGGCCTCGGCTCGGTGTGGATCGGCGAGCGATACGGCACGAAGGACGTCTCCGCCCTCGCCGGCGCCATCAGCCAGACCGCACCCTCGATCGCGATCGGGACAGCGATCAGTCACTTCCTCGTCCGCCACCCCGTGGTGCTGGCCTCGACGGCGATGACGCTCCAGGCGCTCACCGAGGGGAAGTTCACGTTCGGCTTCGGCCGATCCGCTGGTGGCATCTGGTCCGCCCTCGGCCTGCCCGAGATGCGCAACGACGTGCTCGTCGACAGCGTCGACATCTTCAAGCGGCTGTGCCGAGGCGAGAAGGTCTCCTACGACGGCCCCGCTGGGTCGTTCCCCCGCATGCGCCTCGGCGACCTCCCGGACGTCGCGCCGCCGAAGGCGCTGCTCGCCGCGATCGGACCGAAGAGCCTGGCCATCGCAGGTGCGCACTTCGACGGGGCCATCCTGCACCCGTTCCTCACCAGCGGAGGTGTGGCGGCATCCGTCGAACGGGTCCGGAACGCCGCAGCCGACGCCGGCCGGAACGCGGAGGAGGTCGTCGTCCGGGCCACGGTGGTCATCGCTCCTGATCTCCCCCCCGACGAGGAGGTGGCCGTCGTCGGTGGACGCGCCGTCACGTACTTCCAGATTCCCGGCTTCGGCGAGACCCTGGCCAGCGTGAACGGTTGGGACCTCGACGCGCTGGAGGTCCTCCGCAGCCATCCGCTGATGAAGGATCTCCGCGGATCCGCCGACGCGGTATTCACGCGTGCCGAGCTCAGTGAGGTGAGCGAGACGCTCCCGGCGGAGTGGCTGACCTCCGGCGCCGCGGTCGGCGGTGCGGCCGAGTGCGCCCGACGACTTCGCGAGTACCTCGAGGCCGGAGCGGACGAGCTGATCCTGCACGGCTCCACCGCCGACCTGCTCGGGGCCACGATCGCCCACCTCCGGGTCTGAGCCGTGCGCTTCGGGATCCAGCACGGCATCGGCGACCCGAACTGGGAGCCGTCGATCATCGCTCCCGAGGCGGTGCGCCGGTTCGCGACCACGGCCGAACGTGTCGGTTACGACGCGATCGCCTTCACGGACCATCCCGCTCCCTCGGATCGTTGGGTGCACAACGGCGGCGAAGGCGTGGCCGACTGGGCGACGGGCCTCGGGTTCTGCGCTGCGGTCACCGACCGCATACGCCTGCTGACGTTCGTCATGGTGCCGAGCTACCGCAACCCGTTCCTCGCCGCCCACCAGCTGGCGACCCTCGACGCGATGAGCGGTGGACGCCTCATCGTCGGGCTCGGTACCGGCTACCTCTTCTCTGAGATGCGGGCCCTGGGCGGTGATCCATCGCAGCGTCTGCAGACGTTCGACCGCTCGGTGGCGATCATGAAGCGAGCCTGGGCCGGTGGGCCCGTCGCGGTCGACGGGGACGGCTTCTCGGCCAAGGGGGCGATCGTCCACCCGCCCGTCGTGCAGCGACCACACCCACCCCTGTGGATCCACGGGAACAGCCCATGGGGCACCGAGCGGGCCGCGCGAGACGGTCAGGGCTGGATGGGGATGCTCACCGGGGACGACGAGACCATCGTTCAGACCATCCGCACCACACCGATCGGCGACGTGGCGGTCATGGGCGACCGCATCGCTGCGTTCAAGGTCGCGGCCGAGCGACACGGCCGCGATCCCGAGGAGGTCGACATCGTGGCGATGGGTGGCTGGCCGTACTTCGACGTGCGCCGACCCTGGTCGGCCGAGCAGTTGCGGGACGACGTCGGACGTCTTGCCGGGGTGGGCGTCGACTGGATCATCCTCACCTGCTGCGGCGACGACGCCGACGCATCGGTCGAGACGATCGAGGCGTTCGCCGCTGATGTGATCGTCACGGACGGCTGAACGTCCGAGAGTCAGCCAGAACGCGAGCGGCGCCGGCGACCTGATGGTCGCCGGCGCCGGAACGCTGTTGTCTGGACGACGGTGGGAGATCAGCCGAGGCTGAAGCAGCTCGTCTGGAGGTCGCCGGTCGCCTCGTTGCCCGACTCGCCCTGGGTGAGCGTGCTGAACTCGCCTTGGTCGTCCATCTCGAACAGCCAGAAGCACTTGATGAGCGGTTGGAAGCCGTCCTCCACGTACGAGATCGGCTGCGGCAGCAGCCCGTCGAGCGTCTCGCCGTCGATCTGGTGGTAGGCCTCGATGACCGACTGCGTGGTCACGTCCTCATCGGCGGCAGGGCCGTAGTCCTCCATCGCAGCCCGGAACAGCTCGAGCGCCGACCAGGTGGTGGTGATGGACGGGTTGCGGATGTCCGACCCGTCGCCGTAGGTCTCGAACGCGTCCCGGAAGGCCTGGGCGGGCTCGGCGTCAGCCCACCAGGGGAACCCGTTGATGCCGCCGACGAGGCGGACGCCGAGGTCCTCGAAGTCCGCTCCGGTCACCGTGTTCATGATGGCGGCGTATGCACCCTCGTAGCCCTGGAGCGCGCACTCCTCGACCACCGAGACCGCAGTCTGGGGCGCCAGACCGAGGTTGATGACGTCGGCGCCGAGGTTGATCAGCTCGAGGCAGGGGGCGGTGTAGCTCGGCTCGGCGGCACCGACGGTGACGAGGCCGGCGTACTCGATGCCGGCGCCGGGAGCGACCAGTTCGTAGAGGATGCCCGCTTGGGCGCACGCCGGCACCTCGGCGCACACCGCCGCAGCGAAGCTTTCCAGCCCAGCGGCGGACGCCGCGAGCACGGCCGCCGCTGCGCTGCTCGGGTTCGAGGGTGCGGTGTTGAAGTACGTGTTCGGCCAGTGGGTGTCGCCCGTGTCCATCGGGCGGCTGTTCGCGGTGCCGCCGATCATCGGGATGCCGGCCGAGGTGATGGCTTCAGTGATCGCGTTCTCGGCCGTGGAGTCCTGGATGATGATGCCCACGACTCCATCGGAGATCGCCTCCTGCGCCGCAGCGAGTGCGCCTTCGCCGGTGCTGGCGGCGTCGTAGGCCTTGACCTCCACCGGATGGCCGTTGACCCCGCCGTGTTCGGTGTTCACCCACTCGGCCCAGGCTTCGCCGACCGAGTCGACGTCACCGTACGTCGATGCCGACCGCCCGGTTTCGGAGTAGACGATGCCGATCGTCACCGGAGTGCCGTCGGGGGCTTCGCCGTTCTCCGTCGGAGTGTCCCCTTCCGTCGTCGTGGTCTCGTCGACTCCGGTCTCGTTGGACGCAGTGTCGTCGTCATCGCCGCAGGCGGCGGCGATCAGGGACAACGCGAGGAGAGCGGCGAAAGCACGCCACCAGCGCTTCGTGGAGCTTTGCATGTGGAAAATCCCCCATCGGATCCGCGGATCCGGTTGATCGTGATGTGGGCTTGCTACATCGCCGGCGGTGTGGCCTGGCGACTCGGCGTCGACTATAGTTGACGAAATCGTCAAGAACTCTAGCCAGGCTAGGGTTTCGGCGGGAGCAGCGTTCGACGACCGGGGGCCAATACGTGTCATCACTCCTTCCGTTCATCGTCGCCGGCATCGTGTCCGGCGCGATCTACGGCCTTGCAGCCACCGGGCTGGTGCTCACGTACAAGACCTCTGGGATCTTCAACTTCGGGCACGGCGCACTGGCGACCGCCGCGGCGTACTGCTTCTACTGGATGCACGTGGACCACGGCTGGGACTGGAAGCTCTCGGCGTTCGTCTCGGTGATCGTGGTCGGCACGCTCATGGGTCTGGTGATGGAGCGGATCGCTCGCGCGCTGGCTCGGCAGCGGACGGCGTGGAAGGTCGTGGGCACGGTCGGGCTCATCCTGCTCGTGCAGGGCCTCGGGTCGATCAAGTACGGCACCGATCCGCTCCGGGTCGAGCAGTTCCTGCCCAAGGGCAACGAATCGTTCCGACTGCTCGACGTGAACATCCGTTGGGGGCAGGTCACCGTCGCGGTGGTCGCCATCCTCGCCGTCGTGGCGCTGTACGTGCTCTTCCGGTCGACTCGCCTCGGACTCGCCATGCGGGCGGTCGTCGACGACCCGGACCTCGTCGACCTCCAGGGCACGAACCCGATCATGGTCCGGCGCACGTCCTGGATCCTCGGGTCGATGCTCGCGTCGCTGTCGGGCGTCTTGATCATCCCGTTCATCGGACTGGAGTCGATCACCCTCACCTTCCTCGTCGTGCAGGCCTTCGGCGCCGCAGCGGTGGGGATGTTCTCGAGCATCCCGCTGACGTTCGCCGGCGGGCTCGGCATCGGGATCGGTGAAGCCCTGCTCACCAAGTACGAGATCAGCAATCCCGCACTGCAGGGTTTCTCGCGCGGCCTCCCGTTCATCGTCCTGGTCATCGTCATGCTCGTGACCCCGCGGGAGCGGCTTGCACCGCCGTCGTCGGCCGAAGCCCGTCCGGCGTTGCAGTGGCAGGGGCCGATCAGCCTCCGCCTCGGTGCCGGGGTCGTCGTCTTCGGCGCCCTCGCCACCGTGCCGATGTGGGCCGAGACGAAGCTGGCGCCGTACTGGATCGGCGCGCTCACGACCGTCATCATCATGCTCTCGCTGGGCCTGCTCGTGCGGACCGCCGGGATCGTGTCGCTCAGCACCGCTGCGTTCGCGGCGGTCGGCGCCACCACGTTCTCGCAGTTCGCCGTGGGTCTCGGGGTCCCGTGGTTGCCGGCCATCCTCCTGGCGGGACTCGTCGCGGTGCCGGTCGGTGCGTTGGTGGCCATCCCGTCGGTGCGACTGTCCGGCTTGTTCCTCGCGCTGGCGACGCTCGGCCTCGGGCTGCTGATGGAGCGGGTGTTCTACGGCAAGTCCTTCATGTTCACGCAGCTCGCCCAGGGTCGGACCGTGCCCCGACCGAGCATCGCTACGAGCAACACCGAGTACTACTACCTCGTCCTCGCGTTCGTGGTCGGCGCCGTGCTGCTCGTCGGTGCCATCCACCGCGGCCGGCTCGGCCGGATCCTGCAGGGCATGGGTGAGTCCCCTCAGGCCGTCTCGACCCTGGGTCAGAGCATCACCGCCACCCGTGTCATCGTCTTCTGCATCGGCGCCTACATGGCTGCGGTGGCGGGCGCGCTCCACGGCGGGATGCTGGGCATCGCCGGTGCGGAGAGCTACTACTTCTCGTCGTTCAACTCCATCGTGCTCGTGGCGATCCTCGCGCTCGCCCCCTTCCGGGTGCCGTGGTACGCGGTCTTCGCCGGCATCACCCAGGTGATCCCCGCGTACATCGAGGGCGATCACACCGGCGAGTGGCTCACGGTGCTGTTCGGCTTCTTCGCCATCGTCATCGCCACGCAGGGCGGCCCCCACGGCATGCCCGAGAAGCTGCAGCACGTGATCGAGGCCAGGTTCGGTCGGCGGAGCACGAGGGTCGTGGTTGCCGCGGTGACCGAGGACGTCCACGCCCAGCTCCGGAGACCAACACCCGAAGTCGCCGAGGGAGGCACCGCCGGACTGCAGGTCGAGAACCTCACCGTCCGCTTCGGAGGGCTGCTCGCGGTCGACGGGGTCAGCCTCACCGCACCGATGGGTCGGATCACCGGTCTGATCGGCCCCAACGGTGCCGGCAAGACGACCACCTTCAACGCCTGCAGCGGGTTGAACAAGCCCAGCGGTGGTCGGGTGCTGCTCCACGGTCACGACGTGTCGAGCGCCAACCCTCCGCAGCGGGCCCGTCGTGGCCTCGGTCGAACGTTCCAGCTCATGGAGCTGTGCGAGTCGTTGACCGTCACCGAGAACGTCGCGTTGGGTCGCGAATCGAGCCAGGCCGGGGCTCGGGTCCTCAGCCAGGTCATGGCCACGCCGGAGCAGTCCCGCGTACGCGAGCTTGCCACGGCCGAGGCGATCGACCTCTGCGGGATCGGCCACCTCGCGGGGTTGCAGGCGGGCGCGCTCTCCACCGGCCAGCGGCGCCTGGTCGAGCTCGCCCGCTGCCTTGCCGGTCCCTTCGACGTGCTGCTCCTCGACGAACCGTCCTCCGGGCTGGACCACGACGAGACCGACCGCTTCGGTGAGATCCTGATGTCGGTCGTGCGCGAGCGGGGGTGCGGCATCCTGCTCGTCGAGCACGACATGTCGCTGGTGATGCGGGTCTGTGCCCACATCTACGTGCTCGACTTCGGCAAGCTCATCTTCGAGGGCTCGCCGGACGCGGTGGCGTCCAGCGAGGTCGTGCAGGCGGCGTACCTGGGGACCGCGTCGGCAGAGCTGACCGACCTCGAGCGCGAGCACGAGGCACACGAGCAGACTGGAGCCCGGTCGTGACCGACGCAGCCCACGCCCCACGCCCGCCGGCCCTCGAGCTCGTCGACGTCGAAGCCGGCTATGGGCACACCACCGTGCTTCGGGGGGTCAGCCTCACGGTCCCCGAAGGCAGCGTCGTCGCGCTCGTCGGACCGAACGGTGCCGGCAAGACGACCCTGCTGAAGACCGTGTCGGGTCTCGTGCGCCCCACCTCTGGTTCGGTCCGCATCCTCGGCGAAGAGATCGACACCCTCGCTCCGAACCAGCGGGCGAAGCTCGGCGTCTGTCACATCCCCGAAGGGCGCGGCATCTACAAGCGCCTGACGGTGCGGGAGAACCTGGTCATGCAGTCAGCCCGCAAGGACGAGGCCGGTGCCGTCGAGCGGGCGACCAGTGCGTTCCCAGTGCTCGGCCAGCGCCTCGACCAGCTCGCCGGCACGCTCTCCGGGGGTGAGCAGCAGATGCTCTCGATGGCCCGCACGTACACCCGAGATCAGCGCCTCATCCTCGTCGACGAGGCCTCGCTCGGGTTGGCGCCGATCATCGTCGACGAGATCTTCGAGTTCTTGGAGCGCATGGTGGCCGAGCGTGGCGCGTCGCTGCTGATCGTCGACCAGTTCGTGCACCGAGCGCTCGACATGGCTGCGACCGCCTACGTCCTCAACCGCGGGCAGATCACCGTCGGGGGCCCCGCCGCAGAGCTCAAGGAGCTCGACCTCGCTGCGGAGTACATGGGCGGTTGAACCCGGAGCGGCCTGACGGGGCCGGCCGGAGCAGCAGCCGCGCTCGACGCGGCGCTGCTCCGGCGAACGGACCGGTCAGGCGGGGAAGTTGAACACCCGGCGAGCGTTGGTCTCGGCGATCTTGCGAGCGTCCTCGTCGGGCACATCGACGAGGCGCTCGGCCAGCATCTTGCGGCTGTGGGGCCAGTTGCTGTCCGAGTGCGGGTAATCCGACTCGAACATGATGTTGTTGATGCCGATGGTGTCGCGGATCTCGATGCCGACCTCGTCGTGGATGAAGCAGCCGAAGATGTGATCTTCGAACAGCTCGGACGGTCGCACGTCGGGGTTGCAGCCCGTGTAGTGACGGTGACGTTCCCACACGTAGTCGATCCGTTCCCGCATCCAGGGCATCCAGCCGATGCCGCCCTCGGAGAGGGCCACCTTGAGGTTCGGGAACTTGTGGAACGTGGGCGACAGCAGCAGCTCCGTCATGGCGAACAGGGAGTTGGTGCCGTACAGGGAGATGGCGACGGCGAAGTTGGCCTCGGGCGAGACCACAGGGCCGCCGCCGCTGCCGAAGTGGAGGCACAGCGGCATGCCGGCGTCGTCCAACACGCTGAGGAACGGATCCCAGTGGTCGGTGTGGAACGACGGCAGACCGACGGCGTGGGGCGCCTCGATGAAGGTGATGGCCTTGGCGCCCTTCTCGGCGACCCGCTTGGCTTCGGCGGCAGTCGCGTCGATGTCCCAGTACGGGACCATGGCGAGCGGGATCTGACGTTCGGGGGCCGCGGCTGCCCACTCGTCGAGCATCCAGTCGTTCCACGCCGACACGCAGAGCGCGGCCAGCTCCTTGTCCTGGTAGTTGAAGAACGTCGAGCCGGCGAAGCCGGGATAGGACGGGAAGCACAGCTGTGCCCAGATGCCGTCCTCGTCCATGTCCTTCAAGCGCGCCTCGATCTCGTAGCAGCCCGGGCGCATGTCGTCGAAGCCGACGGGGTCGAGGCCGATGTCCTCCTTCGGCTTCCCGGCGACGGCGTTGAGCCCGATCGTGGCGGCCCGGTTGCCCTCGGCCTCCCAGGTCTGCATCGTCCCCTCGACCTCGTTGCCGAGCTGGTCGAGGGTCTTCCCGGTGAAGTGGACGACCTTGGGGCCGACCTCCTTGTACTTCTCCGGCAGCCGGTCCTGCCACACGGTGGCTGGCTCGATCACATGGTCGTCGACCGAGATGATCTTGGCGTCGTCAGGTAAAGGCATCGGTGGTTCCCCCGGGTACATCGAGCGGTTTTCGTACACCGTATCATCAGGGTCGTCGGTTGTCGCCCGGCATGTCGGCCGCTCCGCTGACCCGGTTAACGTCGCCCGGATGGACGCTTCCGCGATGCTCGAGCTCGCCGCGCGGTGGGACGCCGCCACCGGGGACGGAGACGGGGATGCGATGGCCGAGCTGGCCGAGCCCAGCCTCGCCTTCTGGCACAACCACGACGATCTCGAGGTCGGCCTCGAGGGCACCATCCGAACCATCGCGTGGCTCCGTCGGACCGTGCCCGACCTCGAGTGGCACGACGTCGACGTGCAGCCGACGCCGACGGGGTGGGTCGCGCAGAAGGTCATGATCGGCGCGGCGCCGGGCGGGCCCCTCCGGGCGCACACGTGCGTGGTGGTCACCGTGTCCGATCGTGGGAGGGTCGCCCGGGTCGCCGAGTACCTCGATCCCGCTGCGCTCGCCGTCCTGACGGCCTGACGTCGCCTGATCAGCGGGTGAGCAGCAGCGCGCCGGCGATGGGCCCACCGCCGGCCGCGGCCACGGCCACCTCGGGGTCGCCGGCTACCTGGCGCTCGCCCGCCTGGCCCCGCAGCTGGAGGCACGCTTCGTGGAGCACCCAGTAGCCGTGCATGCGCCCTGCGGAGAGCTGACCGCCGTAGGTGTTGAGCGGGAGCTCGCCGTCGAGCGCGATGCGGGTGGCGCCCTCGACGTACGCCCCAGCCTCGCCTTCGCCGCAGATGCCGAGGGCCTCCAGCCAGGCGAAGGTCAAGAAGGTGAACCCGTCGTACAGCTCGGCGAGGTCGAGATCGGCTGGTGTGAGGTCGGTCCGGCTCCATAGCTCGGCAGCGGCATCGGCCGACGCCATCCTCGGGTAGTCGGGTCGATCGATCCATGCACCGTGGCCGTCGGAGCCACCGATCGCTTCGATGTGGATGGCGGGGTTGGGGCAGTCGGGCGCGTGGTCCTCGTGGGAGATGACCATCGCGATGGATCCGTCGACCGGGATGTCGCAGTCGAGCAAGCCGAAGGGCGACGAGATCGTGCGGGCCCCGAGGTAGTCGTCCATGGTGATCGGAGCCTGCATCGCAGCCAGCGGGTTCAGGGCGGCGTTGCGGCGGCTGTTGACCGCCAGCCAGCCGAGCTGCTCCTTGGTCGTGCCGTACAGGTGCATGTGCCGACGGCAGTGCATCGCCAGCCAGTTGACGGCGGAATAGGCGTGGTGCGCGAGCAGCGGGCTCATGTCGCCCATGATCCCGAGCATGGTCTCGGCCATCGATTCGGCCTCGTCGTCGACCTCGTCGGTGCCCGCATCGATGGCCCCGCCCATCATCTGCACGGTCCGGTAGACGAGCACGTGGCGGACGCGACCCTCGCCCACCGAGACCGCCGCGCCGGTCACCGGGGAGAGCAAGCCGGCTGTGGAGAAGCCGCCTCCCCGGTAGTCGGGCCTGTCCATCCCGATCGCTTCGCGCACCTGGCGCATCGGCGTATCGCCGAACGTTGCGATGCCGTCGAGGTCGTCGACGGTCAGCCCGGCGTCGGCCAGCGCTGCGGTGGCCGCTTCGACGGTCAGCTCAAGGCCGGGGATGCCGGTCTTGCGACCGATCCGGGAGATGCCGATGCCGGAGATGATGGCGTGCTTCTCAGGGGTTGCGATCACGGCGTGGGAGCTCCGGTGGGTGGTCGGTCGACGGACTTGACGGGAGTGTCGCATACGCCGACAGCGACGCGCGACGGCGGCGAGGGCTGACGGACGCGCGCCAGTTTCAGGCGTCGGCGAAGTCGGTGCGCAGGACCCGCCGGAGCAGCTTCCCGGTCTCGTTGTACGGCAACTCGTCGACGAAGCGGATCGCCTGTGGCGTCTTCGTCGACCGCAGCTGGGCCCGGACGTGGTCCTGGAGCTCCTCGGCGGTCGCATCCGCGCCGGCGTCGAGGACGATGACGGCGGCCACGGCTTCGCCCCACTCGGGGTCCGGGACGCCGAACACGGCAGCGTCGGCGACAGCTGGATGAGCGAGCAAGACGTCTTCGATCTCGCCCGGCGAGAGGTTCTCGGCACCGCGGACGATGACGTCGTCGAGACGACCGTCCAGGTAGAGGTAGCCACCCTCGTCGAGGTAGCCGGCGTCCTTGGTGGGGAACCAACCCTCGCTGTCGAGCAGGCTCTCGCCGAGGTACTCACCCGAGATCTGGTCGCCGCGCACGTGGATCTCGCCACGCTCGCCAACGGGCAGCGGGTTGCCGAAAGGGTCCCGGATCTCGACCTCGACCGCCGGGAGGGGCCGGCCCACCGAGCAGAGCCGCTGTTGAACCGCAGGGTCGTCGCTGGCCATGGCCTCGCTGTGGTCGTCCGGTCCCAGGATCGAGATGGTCGAGCTCGTCTCGGTGAGGCCGTAGGCGTTCACGTACTGGACCTGGGGAAGGCTGGCCATCGCCCGCTTGATCAGCTCCAGCGGCATGCGCCCGCCGCCGTAGGCGAGGTTCCGCAGACGGCTCAGGTCGGCGCCCGTCTGGTCGGCCAGGTCGAGGATCCGGCCCAGCATCGTGGGCACGACCATCGCCTGGGTGACCTCCTGTTCGACCACGGTCCTGACCCAGTCCTCGGCATCGAAGCCCGGGAGGTAGGCGATGCGCCGGCCACTGAACGTGGAGCTCAGCACCGCGGAGATGCCGGCGATGTGGTAGGGCGGCACGCTGACCAGCTGGGCGTCTGCCTCGTCGGCGCCGAGGAACTCCACGCTCTCGAGGATGTAGGCGGTGAGGTGCCGGTGGCGGAGCACCGCGGCCTTGGGGTCGCCGGTGGTCCCGCTTGTGAAGAGCAGGACGGCGATGTCCTCGGGATCGACGAAGGGGTACTCGTCCAGCACGGGGGTGTCGTCCGACGCGAGGGCCGCGAGCAGCTCGTCTCGGCCGATCATCTCGATGCCGTTGATCGATCCACATCGTTCGGCGATCCCCTCGCCGACGACGACGAGCGCCGGCGCGAGCCGCTCGAGCATCCTGCGGAGCTGGTCGTCGGAGAGGCGGTAGTTCACGGGTGCGAACGGCACCCCTGCGATCCCGGCGCCGTAGAGGCACAGGGGGACGGCTTCGCTGTTGAGGTCGATCAGGCCGAGGCGGTCGGCGCCCCGCCGACTCAATATGCCGGCGAGACGGCGGGCGCGGATTTGGACGTCGCCGAAGGTGAGCCCTGACGACCGGCCCCCGATCGCGATGCGGTCGGGCGCGCTGTCGGACACCATGTCCAGGAGCATGGAAACGTTCATGCGGATCTCCCCCGAGGTCGTTCGTCGGCGAGGTGTCTCAGCCCGACGTTCGTACATGGTATAGCGCCGGCCTGTCCGGAGCCCAGGCAGCAGATGCGGCGCCGGGCCGGCGTTTGACGGTACTGTCAACCAGTTCGACAGTGACCAGGGAGCTTCGATGAGCACGCACAACACCGACCTCGGCCGGCTGGCGGAGGTCGCCACGATCCGCAGCCCGGCGCCCGAGCTCGGACCGCGTGCGGCGAAGACGATCCACCGCATCCTGGACGCGACCCGCACGGTGTTCCTGACCAAGGGGTACGCCGGTACGACCATCGACGAGATCGCCAAGCGGGCCGAGATCTCACGAGCTTCCTTCTACACCTACTTCCCGACGAAGCGCGACGTGCTGCTCGCGCTCGGCGCCGACTCGGCCTCCATCGCCGAGGAGTTCGTGCAGACGTTCCTCGATCAGACCGAGCGCCTCACCCTCGAAGACATGCGCCGCTTCGTCGACGGCTACTTCGAGCTGCTCGAGGTCCACGGGGCGTTCGCGACGAACTGGACGCAGGCCGCTCTGGAGGACGAGGAGATCCGGACTGCCGGCATGCGCCGCCACCTGCGCATGTGTCGTCAGTTCGGCGAGCTCGTCTCGCCTCCGGGAGAGGGGGGCGACCTGGTCAACCGGGGCCTCGCCGCCTATGCCCTGGTCGAGCGTGGATGGGGCTTCGCCCACCTCTACGGCGAGGACATCGATCTCGACGCGTTCCGTCAGGAGCTCGCCGCGATGCTGTACGCGCGTCGGACGTCGGCGGCAGATCGCGCTCCCGGTCGGAAGTCGCGCAGGCGCACCACGCGCTGACCATAAGAGCACCTTGTCCGGGTCGATTTGTCCGGTTACGGTTCGGCGCCGGGGTTGACGACTTCGTCAAGTCTCGACCCCGAGACGCAGGCTGGGCATGCTCGTCTGCGCCTTGGGGATGCCGCTCGAGCACGGATCAGTACAGGGGGTTTGGTGCACGCAACGCGCTTATGCAGCTCCGGCGGAACGCGGAGCCGATCCGGAGCGCGCGAGCTGAGAAATGCGGCGCGATCAGCGGTGCGTGAAGGCCGTCGGACCGTCCTCAACGACGGGATTTTGAACACTGTTGAGATAGAAGCTAGGGTTGCGCCGAGTGGCTAGATGCGCGCCGGCGTCGGGGAACGACGTTGCGCCGCAGGGGCTGTCGAGGGGTGGACGGTCATGGAAGCCGTGCTCCGAATCGAACCTGGGGGATCGAAGACGATGACGCCGTTCATGCACTTCCGCTTGTGGCTGCGGGAGGGACCGTCTGCTGAACGCGGGCTCGCAACCGCCGCCGCGTTGCTCGCCTGCGCATTGCTCGCGTGGGCCGTGCTCCCGACCGCGTCGGACACGCTGGAAGTGGCTGGGGGAGGGCTGGCTCCCGGACCGGTCTCCTCGGCGGCGACCGGAGCCGGCAGCGGTGCAGGCGCAGGTGCGGCGGTCGAGGGGGCCGAGCCCGGCACAACGCCGGTCTCCGGGGGTGTCGCGGTCCAAGGAGCGGGGGCGGGCGAGGCTTCCGGCGGCGGCGGAGACGGAGGCCAGGCCGCCGGTCCGTCCGCCCCCGGCGGGAGCGCTGCGCCAGCGGCCGAGGCCGGTGGTGGATGCGACAACCGGGCGACGGACGTCGGCGTGACCGAGGGCGAGGTCCTCATCGGTGTCGTCATCTACAGCCTGGGCGAGGGGAACTCGTTGCTCGGCATCCCCCCGGCGCAGGAGTCCAAGGACGTGTGGAACGCCGTGATCGACCAGGTGAACCAGGCCGGGGGGATCCAGTGCCGGACGGTGAAGGCGGTCTTCTACGAGGAGTTCGTCCTCTCAGCCGAGTCCGGGCGGACCGCCTGCCTGCAGATGCAGCAGGACGGGGTGTTCGCCCTCATGAACAACCTGTTCAACACCCCCAACCGGCCGTGTCCCATGTCTGCGGGCATCCCCAACTTCTGGGCGACGTCGCCCGACAAGCCGTTGATCGACCGGTTCCCCGGACTGATCATGTCGTTCCAGCCGGACTACGAGCGGCTCTTCCGCGACTACGTGTACGGCGCCAAGGCGATGGGCTTCTTCGACGATCTCGGCCCCTCGGCGAAGGTCGGGATCCTCGACCAGTCGTGCAACCCGGAGCGGGGTCAGTACCTGCGAGGGCACCTCGAGGCGATCGGCATCCCGTCGTCCAAGTGGAGTGCGTACAACTACGGGTGCACGGGAGCAGTGCCGAGCCCCACCGACCACAACGCAGCGGCGCTGCAGTTCAACCGCGACGGTGTGACCCACGTGGTCACCGCGCATCGCGAGGCCCCATCGGGCTTCGCGGCGGCCGCGGCCAACCAGCGCCTGCGACCCAAGTACGCCATGATCAACGACGCCTCGAGCCCCTTGGCGAACAACGCCAACCCGCCCTACCACGAGTCGTTCGACGGCACCCTGTACATCTCGAAGACCTCGGAGGGCGCGGAGTACACGCCCGGAGCGACGCACACGCAGGCTACGGCCGACTGCACGGCGATCACGGACGCGGCCGGCTACCCGGGACCCACCGACACCGGCACGCTCGAGGGGTCGCTCCACGCCCTGGCGTGCATCCACATGAAGATGTTCGTCGCTGCCGCGCAGCGCACCATGCCCTTGACCCGGGCGGGCCTCGGTGCGGGCATGGCAGCCGTAGGCGACCTCGACCTGTCGTTCCCGGCGGGTCCCTCGAGGTTCGACGACCCGAAGAACCTCACGGGGGGGCAGTTCTGGCGGCCCACCGTCTACCGGGACCAGTGCACGTGCGTCCAGCTCCTCGAGGAGACCTGGCGACCGCAGTTCTGAGCCCTCCGGCTCACCCCCTCACCGAACGACAAGGAAGAGCCATGGCCATCGACCTCAGCACCTACTCCGTCACCGACGACTTCTTCGGTGCGCCGTACATCGACGAGGACGAGCACCTCGACGCGCCGATCGCTCATCGTCTCGTCCACGGGGGCTTCGAGGGCACCGACACGCGGTTCACCTGCTACTTCCCGGACGAGGGGTACGAGGGCCGGTTCTTCCAGCCCATCGAGGGTGGCCACGGGGGCCACGAGAAGGCCCACGCCCAGGGCATCGCCGCGGAGATCATGGGGATCGGCCTCATGCAGCGCCTCGGCGGCTACATGGTCGAGAGCAACCAGGGTCACATCGGCGACGACGTCGACCCCAAGGGCGGCGACGACCCCACCATCTACGGTCACCGAGCGAGCGCTGAGTCGGCGAGGGTGGCGAAGTTCATCGCCGCCCAGATCTACGGGCAGGCGCCCCACCACGGCTACGTGTTCGGGGGAAGCGGCGGCGGCCGCCGGTCACCGCTCTGCCTCGAGAACGCACCGGACATCTACGACGGCGCCATGCCGTACATGGGCGGCGGCGACATCGACGACCACGGCAGCACGCGCCGCATCCGGGGCGCGCAGGTCATGTCGTTCGCCTCGATGTTCAACGTCCAACGCCTCCTCGGCGACAAGATCCACGATGTCGCCGACGCCATGGCACCCGGAGGGAGCGGCAACCCCTACGCCGGTCTGACCACCCACCAGCGGGAGGAGCTCGCCAGCCTCTACAGGCAAGGGTTCCCCATGGGGGACGAGTTCGTGATCAGCCAGCCCTTCGGCCAGATCTGGCTGTGGACATCGATCGCCGACGACGTCGTCGCCCAGGACCCCACCTACTTCGAGGACTTCTGGAGCGAGCCGGGCTACATCGGTCACGACAGCCCAGAGCTGGTGGCCGGTGATCTCATCGACCAGGTCGGCGAGGTCAGCCGCATCATCACAGCGCAGGACTTCCTGGACGCCCCCGATCTCCAAGGCGACGAGCTCACGACGGTGCGCAACCTCGCCCTCATCATGGCGGGGATGTCCGGGGACTTCTCCTTGCCCGTCGCCATCGAGATCGGAGGCCTCGAGGGCGGCTACCGCCTCGGTGCCGGTGTGCGGGTCGAGACGGGTGAGGCAGCTGGCCGACAGCTGTACTGCTCGGGGAACGTGGGCGACCTCTTCGCCTGCGACGGCCCGGGGGAAGCCAACCTGCTGCGCTTCACCGGCGTGCAGGTCGGAGACCGGGTCCGCGTGGACAACCACAAGTTCCTGGCGTTCTGCTACTTCGCCCGCCACCACCTGATGGAGGACGAGCAGTTCGACGCGCTCCGGATCGACGGCGTCCCGGTCTTCGCGCAGCACCCGGTGCCGCTGATGTCGCCCCTCATGGGCGTGTGCTACTCCGGCCACTACCGCGGCAAGCTGCTGTGGCTCCACCACACCCACGACGCGTCCCTCTGGCCGCCGCAAGCGCTGATCTACCGGGACGCCGTGCTCCGAGCCCAGGGCGAGGACGGCCTCGTCGATCGCTACCGGCTGCGCTGGACCCAGAACGCCGAGCACATGCCGCCGTTCCTCATCCCCGGCCCGTCGAACCGATCGGCCGCAACGTGGCTCATCGACTTCACCGCCGTGATCGAGCAGAGCCTCAAGGACCTGGTCGCGTGGGTCGAGGACGAGGTCGACCCCGGCGGGACCGCCTTCACCTACGCCGACGGGCAGGTCACGCTTCCGGTCACCGCCGCCGAGCGGGGCGGGATCCAACCGGTGGTGTCAGTGACCGTCGACGGGGGTTCCCGCGCCGAGGTCCGCGTCGGCGACGTGGTGCAGATCGATCTCGAGGCGGAGGTCCCTGAGGGCGCCGGACGGATCGTCCGAGTCGAGTGGGACTTCGACGGCAACGGCACGTTCCCACTGGTCGACGAGCGCGTCGATGGCAGCACCTCGCGGGTGGAGCTCTCGGTCAAACAGGGTTTCGAGGGCGTCGGAACCCACTTCGCCACCGCCCGGGTGTTCTCACACCGCGACGGCGATGTCCACGCCGAGCACTGCCTCATCCCGAACCTTGCGCAAGCCCGGATCGTGGTCGCGCCGTGAACATCGGGTCGCTCACCCTCGGGTTCTTCGACGGTCTGCTCGTCGGTCTGCTCGCGGTCGGCCTCGTCCTCGTCTACCGGTCGAACCGATTCCTGAACCTCGCCCACGGCCAGCTCGGCGCGTTGCCGGCGCTACTGCTCCCGAAGTTCGTGATCGACCTGGGTTGGGGGTACTGGCCCGCGATCTTCGTGTGCCTGGTCCTCGGCAGCGGCACCGGCATCGTCGTCGACCGCTTCCTGATCTCGCGCCTGCTGCGCAAGACGAAGTCCTCGGTCTCCGCGCTGCTCTTCACGATCGGCGTGACCAACCTGCTGGCCTTCTTCCTCGTGGTTCCGGCGTTCGAACCCAACCTCACCGAGCTCGGCCGGCTCGGGTATCCCCTGCCGTTCAACGGCACGTTCGAGATCGACGGCGTGGTCTTCGGTGGGCAGTACATCGCGATCCTGGTGTTCTGCCCGGCACTCGTCGCCGGGCTGTTCGCGTTCTTGAAGTACTCGGTGTTCGGCAAGATGATCCGAGCCGCAGCCGGTAACCAGGACGCTGCCCGCTTGTGCGGGATCTCCCCACGTGTCGTGAGCGGCATCACATGGGGGATCGCCGGCGGACTCTCCACGTTCAGCGCCGTGCTCGCGGCCCCGAACCAGTCCGGCTCGCTCGGAGTGGGAAGCGGGCTGAGCACGACCCAGCTGTTCCTCGCGCTCGGCGCCGCATCGTTCGGTGCGTTCGTGTCAATCCCGTGGACCCTCGTCGGTGGTCTGGCCATCGGCATGGTGAACCAGTTCGTGATCTTCGAGACGTCCAATGCCGGGACCGCACGGCTGGCGGTGTTCGCCCTCATCCTCGCAGTGATCCTCTTCCGCGGGCGATCCATCGGCGCGGCGTTCGCGGCCAGCGGCGCCGCCACCGACGACCTCTCCCCGCTGCGGATCCCGGAGCGGATCAGGAACCGCGCCATCGTGAATAACCACCGCTCGCTCCTGATCGGCGGTGCGTTGCTCCTGGGGGCCGTGGCACCGTTCCTCCCGCCGCTCGAGGGTGAGAGCGAGCGCTTCCGTCTCAGCGTCATCCTCATCTACGCGCTGGTCGCGCTCTCGCTGACCATGTTGATCGGTTGGGCCGGCCAGCTCAGCCTCGGGCACATGGCCGTGGTGGGCATCGGCGCCTATGCCGCCGGTCGGCTCGCGCTCGACGGCTACAGCATGATCTCGCTGCTGTTCGTCTCCGGAGCGCTGGGGGCGTTCTCGATGGTCGCGATCGGCATCCCGGCCCTGCGGGTACGCGGTCTCACGCTGGCCGTCACGACCCTCGGCCTCGCCGTCGTGGGCGGCGAGTACCTGTTCCGTTCGGAGTGGTTCACCGGGTCCATCACCTCGTTCGTGACGCTCGACCGTCCGATCGCGCCGCTGCGTGGACTGGAGACGGAGGACCAGCTGACGGTGTACTTCAGCTGCCTCGCCGTCCTGGCCATCGCCGCAGTCGTGCTCTCCTCGCTGCGCAACTCCACGCCGGGGCGGATGATGATCTCCGTCCGTGATGATGAGCGGACGGCTGCGGCCTACGGCGTGACCCCGCTCACCGTGAAGGTGACCGCCCTCGCGATCAGCGGTGCGATCGCCGGGATGGCCGGCGTGCTGTGGGCGAGCTCGTGGCAGACGGTGGCGCCCGGTCAGTTCCCACCGGCACTGTCCCTGTCGCTCCTCACGCTCCCGGTGATCGGCGGGATCGGCTCGGTGTCGGGGGCGATCGGAGCGACGGTCCTCCTCTACTTCCCGGTCCAGTTCTGGACGACGTATCTCGGCGACACCTTCGGCGACGCAGCTCAGACAGCGTTCTTCCTGCTGATGACGGGCCTCAGCTCCGTCATCGTCCTCCTGTTCATCCCGACTGGCCTGGCCGGCGTGGTGCAGGGCATCTGGGAACGGGTGCTCAAGCGCATCGAAGTGCAGGCCGGCGCCCGTGCGCGGGAGGTTGACGTCGTCGACGGTGCCGTGCCGATCCTGTCCACCCGCGACATCCACCTCAGCTTCGGCGGCGTGAAGGCCCTGCAGGGAGCGACGATCGAGGTCCGCGCCGGAGAGATCGTGGGGCTCATCGGCCCCAACGGCGCCGGCAAGAGCACGCTCGTCAACGTGATGTCGGGCGTGCTCTCTGCGGACCGTGGCGAAGTGGTGCTCGACGGGCATGACGTGAGCCATCTGGCACCGGAGATGCGGGCATCGCTCGGCATGGGTCGGAGCTTCCAGGCCGCCACCCTGTTCCCGGGCCTGACGGTGCTCGACACGGTGAAGGTGATGCTCGGCGCTCGCGCCCACATCGGCGTGGTGTCGTCGGCGATCGGCGCGCCGTGGAGCCGGCGGACCGAGCGCCGGATCCACGCCGAGGCCTCCGCGCTGGTCGAGCGGATGGGGCTCGGTCCGTGGGCGAACATGCTCACCGCCGACCTGTCCACCGGGACGCGGCGGATCTGCGACCTGACGGTGCAGGTCGCGAGCGGTTCGAAGGTCTTGCTGCTCGACGAACCGACGGGCGGCGTCGCGCAGCGGGAGACCGAGGCGTTCGGGCCGCTCCTGCGGCAGATCCGCGACGAGCTCGATTGCGCGATCGTGATCGTCGAGCACGACATGCCGCTGCTCATGGGTCTGTGCGATCGCGTCTACGCGATGGTTCAAGGCGCGGTGATCGCGGAGGGCTGTCCGAGCGAGATCCGCGAGAACCCCGCCGTCATCGCCAGCTACCTCGGCACCGACGAGACCGCCATCGAGCGTTCGGGCGCACGGTCGTCCACCACGGTGCTGGAGCGAACGCCAGCGGACCCAGATCGTGCCGGGCGCCAACGCCGTCGTCGCCGCGAGCCGCTGACGGCCGGGAGGGACGCATGACCGATCTCGATGACACCGGGGTGATCGACATGGCGGACCAGCGAGCTGCGCCCGTGATGGCGGCCACCGACATCGAGTTCTCTTACGGCCGGGTGCAGGTCCTGTTCGGGGTGTCGTTGGAGGTTCACGCCGGCGAGTCCCTCGCGCTGCTCGGCACGAACGGCGCCGGCAAGTCGACCCTGCTGCGAGTGATGTGCGGGCTGGAGGTGCCGAGCCGCGGCCGGATCACCCTCGACGGTCGCGACATCACAGGGCGCGCCGCGGAGCGCCTCCCGAACGAGGGGGTGGTGCTCATCCCCGGCGGCAAGGCGGTGTTCCCCGACATGACCGTCGCCGAGAACCTCGAGATGCAGGCCCTCGTGCTCCGTCGAAAGGGCGCAACGGTCCGTCAACGCCGAGATCGGGTGCTCGAGCTGTTCCCACGGCTCGCTGAGCGGCTCGGCCAGCCGGCTGGGAGCTTGTCGGGCGGCGAGCAGCAACAACTGGCGCTGGCGCGCGCCGTGCTCCTGGAACCCAAAGTCCTCTGCATCGATGAGCTCTCCTTGGGCCTCGCCCCCGTCATCGTCCAGGACCTGATCGCGCTCGTGCGTGACATCCAGGCCACCGGCATCTCGCTCATCCTGGTGGAGCAGAGCCTGAACATCGCGGCTTCGCTCTGTGAGAACGCGGTGTTCATGGAGAAGGGCGAGGTCCGCTTCCAGGGGGCCACCGCCGACCTCCTCGAACGGGACGACATCGCCCGCGCAGTGTTCCTGGGAGCCGACCACGATGAGGTCGGCGGTGCGTGATCCGCGCACGCGACGCCTGATCCTGGGCGCAGCGACCCTTGCGCTGGTGTTCGGTCCGACGTCGGGAGCGGCGAGCGCGATCGAGCCGACCAACACGGGGTGGTGGACCTCGCTGGCCGCGGGCCCGTTGGGTCAGGCCGCCGGCCCAGATGTCCCGCCAGGGGGGATCCTGGTCCAGGCGGGTCCAGCGAGCGACGCGCCGATCGCGTATGGCGCCGTCCGCTATGAGCTGGGTCCGGGGCAGGAGGCGTCGACCCTGACGCTGCGCCTCGCGCCCGGAGCCCTCTCCACGCCCGACGCGATCAGGCTCTGCGCGCTCACGGTTGCCACGTTCGAAGACGCCGAAGGGGGCTCCCTCGACGATGCCCCCGCCTATGACCCGGCCGACTGCGTGGAGGTGCTCGAGGCCAGCGGCAGCTACGTGGCCGACCTCTCCGGCTCGATGTCGCGAGGTGCCGACGGCGTGCTCGCCCTCGCGGTCGTTCCCGGGCAGGCAGGTCGGGTGGTCCTCGACCCACCCGATGACGAGTCCTTGCAGACCGCCACCTCGACAGATCGCTCGACGGGAGGGACGCCGAGCTCTGGTGGGCCGGGAGCGCCGGGCACGATCCCACCTGCCCCCTCGACGGCCACGGGAGCCGCATCCGGATCGAGTCCACGACCGGCCGTCACCGTGCCGTCCCTGAGCTCGGGAGGCGCGTCCGTCGGCTCCTCCGGGGCGAGCGCGGGCCCACTTCCGGCAGCGGCTCCGAGCGGCGACACCGAAGCGGTGGCGGCTGGTCCCGTCGCGGGCTCGGTCCCCGCATCCTCGTCCGCGCCTTCCGCGAATGATTGGGCCCCGTTCGGGTTCTTCATGCTCGTGCTCGCCGGTGGCACGGCGTGGGGGATGGCCAGCCGGTCGGCGGCGCTCGGCGGCATGGCCCCCGCACCCGTCCCCGCCGAGCTGCACGGTCCCGACGAAGCAGCGCAGGAAGGCGATCAGGTCGGGACGAGGATCGAGTCGGGGCTGTGACCGTCAACGGACACGCGGCGGCTGGCGAAGCGCCACGTGCCGTCGATCCGCCGGTAGGTGTCGACGTACCGGCCCCAGTGGTCGAGGCCGACGTGCGTGAGCACCTGGAAGTAGCAGCGGCCAGAGGCGTGGTCCTCGTCGATCACGTCGATCTGGTGGGTGGCGGTCATGTGCCGCAGGTAGGGCGGAGCCTGGCCGGGCTCGGTCGTGCGCTCCTGCGCGCCGGTGAAGATGGTCATGATCTCGTCGTGGCCGGTGTGGAGGACGCCGTCGGTGTCCATCACGGCATCCTCAGCGAACAGCTCGATGACCTGGGCGAAGCGACCGCTGTCACCGTTCGAGTTGTACCGCGCCACGAGGTCGCGGATCTCCTCCCTGGCCTCGACCTCCCACGGTGGCATGTGAACCCTCCTCGTCAGCGCCGACTTGACGATTCTGTCAGGATGGCGGCGTGACCGAGCCAACGGAACAGCAGTGGTTCAAGGACTACCTCGACTCCTGGGCGACGAACGACGTCGACGCCGTCCTCGCCTTCGCCCACGACGACATCGTGTACGAGGACACGACCATCGGACACGCCGCTCGCGGCATCCAGGGGTTCCGAAAGTTCGTTGCCGCCTCCTTCCGGAACGTGCCGGACGCGAGCTTCGACTACGTCCACCTCGAGACCATGGGCGACGCGTACTTCCTGGAGTGGGTCATGCAGCCCATGGGCGTGCGTGGGGTCTCGGTGGGTCGGAGGGCCGATGGGAAGATGATCGACAACCGTGACTACTGGAACGGTGCGGCGTACACCGTCGTCGAGAAGTAGCTGTCTGCTGTGGTCGACGACGACCGTCCGTATCCGGCTCGCACGGAACGGTTGCCACGCCACCTCGACGATGTCACCTCTGCGTGGTTGTCCGAGCTGCTCGGCAACCGCCATCCAGGGGTGCGGATCGAGTCGATGGAGGTCGTCGAGGTCAAGAACACGCACACGACGAAGGTCCGGGTCGCGCTGGAACGCAACGGCGTCGCGATCGACGCCGGCATCCCGCGGACGGTGTGCCTCAAGGCCAACTGGGCCGAAGCGTCCACCGGGGACATCTGTGAGCGCGAGGCGCGCTTCTACGATCTGATCAGCGGTGTCCCGTCCCTGCCGGTGCCGTCATCGTTCTACGCGGACTGGGATCCAGGCACCGGGCGCGGGATCGTCGTGATGGAGGACCTGGTGGCCGCTCCGGGCGAGTTCGGTGCCAGTGCCGACGACATCGGCGTCGACGGGGTCGCCGCGGGACTGGAGTCGTTGGCCAAGATGCACTCCTCGCTGTGGGGAGACCGACGCCTCGACGCGACGTGGATGGCCCGATCGATGGGCCACAGCGTCGATACGGAGCAGGTCATCCAGCTCTGGAACTACATCGAGTTCAACCTCACCGATCCGGCGTACGAGGCCGTGCTGCCGGCTTGGGTGTACGAACGTCCGGAGCTGCTCGACCACGTGCTCGACGAGCTGCGAGCGTTCGAACTGTCGCGACCCGGTCCGCACTGCCTGGTGCACGGTGATGCCCACCAGGGGAACAGCTTCCTGCGCGCCGACGGGACCCGCATCTGGCTCGACTGGCAGCTCGTGCGCCGCGGCCAGCCGTGGCGCGACGTGAACTACTTCATGATCGGCGCGCTCGGCGTCGAGGATCGACGGGTCAACGACCGCGAACTGTTCGGTCACTACCACGAATGCCTGGCTGGGGCCGTCGGCCACGGTGTCCCGAGCGTGGACGACGCGTGGGCCCAGTTCGTCCGCTGGACCGGGTACGGGACCCAGGCCTGGCTCGGCAACATCAACCTCTGGGGTCAGGACAGCGGAGTCGAGATGGTCCGACGCTTCTTCGCCGCAGCCGAGGACTACGACACCGTCGCCCTGCTCACCGGCGGGCGGCGACCACGCCGCGAGATCGCCATCGGGGAGGGCGCCTGGCCGCTGACCCCGACGCTGCGGGCCGCCCTCGACGCCCGGACGTCGCACGCCGTGCAGCAGGTCGCCAAGCCCCCGGCCGGAGGCGGGCGCCGGCGGTGAAGGTTCGCTACACCGCCAAGCGCTGTTGGGCGCCGTCGAGCAGCATGTCGAGACCGGCCTCGAAGACCGGCCGCAGACCGTCCCTCAGGATCTGGCTGCCGAGCAGCTCAGATGTCGAGCTGGGCAGCGTGCCGGAGAGGCTCTGCTCGCTGATGCACATGCCGCTGACGTAGAGGAACAGCGAGCCCATCAGCTCGCCGGCGTCGGCGTCCGTGAACCCGGCGTCCCGGAGCACGCCGTAGATGACCTGGTTGGGGCCTTCGGGCTGGACGTCGCTGCCGTGGGTCATGACGTGGGCGGCGAGACCGGGGTACAGGCTGAACAGCTCGACCGTGCGGACGATCACCGCCCGCAAGCGGGCGCGCCAGTCGCCGTCCGCAGGGATCCCGTCGGCGATCTCCTGGTACACGTCCCGGCCGACGAGCGCGAGGAGGCGGTCCTTGTTGGGCACGTGGTGGTACGTGGCCCCGAGGGCGACGCCGAGGCGCATCGAGAGCTCGCGCATGGTGCAACCGTCGACCCCGACCTCGCTGATCAGCTCCCGAGCCGCCTTGACCACGGCGGCTTCCGACAGCCGTGGCGAGGAGCCGCCATCGCCCCGCGAGGGCGCATCGGCCTTGGTCAACGGTCGGGTCCTCGTTCGCGCGCGGGTCGCCACGGATGGAGGCTACCGGCGCACCGCCGGCATCGAACACCAGCGGCGTGCACAGCGTGCGAGCCAGCCGGGTCCGGTGCCGACGGTGCGGCAGCTCAGCTGACCACGATGCGGGCTTGCGCGAGGTTCGGCAAACGGGGATGCGCCGCCGTCGGGTCACCGTCGACATGCGAGTGGACGAGGGCCGTGGCGAAGTACTCGCCCGGGGCGTCGTAGGTGTGCTCGGTGCTCAGCTCGACCCGCTCGCTCGATCCGTCCACCCCGTCGTGGGCGAACGGGTACGTGCCCTCTCCGTCGAAGTCCCACTGGACGCTGACGATGCCGCCGGCTCCCTTGGGGACCTCGGCGACGACGCGGAGCGTCACGGGCTCGCCCGCCTTCACCTCGGCGCGCACGCTGCCGTTGGCCGTGACCGAGACCACCGGCTGGACGCCGCCCCGCTCCTCCGCGGTGTCCGGGAGCGTCACCTTGCCGTCCTCGTAGGAGTAGGTGGTGCCGAGCGGCTCCACGCCATCCTCGACCCACGCGATGAGGTCGGCCAGGCCCTGCTCGATGAGCGGGGTGTAGTCGATGAGCCAGGTGTTCGCAGCGCGGTTCCCTGCCTTGCCGATCATCATCGGAGGCACGTGCTCCGCGTTCTGGCTCCACCGGAGCCGGAACTTGCGTGCCGTCTGCTCGGGACCCTGCGCCGCGAGGACGGCCTGCTCGTAGATGACGCCTTGTGAGGGCCACAGCGATGCGTCATGGGTGTGGTGCACCCACATCAGCTTTCCCTCGAACTGGCCCGAGTAGGAGTTGCCCATCATCGGAGCCATCAGGGGAACCGGATGCTGGGGGTAGACGGGTGCGCCGTCCAGCTTGAGGTGGTCCATGGAGCCATCGTCCATCACATGGTGGCGAGCGAAGTAGCAGAAGGCCAGGAAGCGGCTGTTGTCCACGAGGACCTTGTCGCCGACGGCCACGCCATCGAACCGCTTGAGGTTCGCCTCGCCACGGCCGTCGCACATCAGGGTGTTGCCGACGTGCTTCATCACGTAGAGCTGGCGTCCGGCGGCGTCGCCGGTGAGCACCTTGACGCCGGCACCGAGCGCATACCCCTCGATGCCCTCGACCTCGATCAGCAGTGGCGTCCCGGGCGGGAGCGCGCTGCCCATGATCGTGCCGATCATCTGCAGCCCGGCGTACTCCGGCGTCGCATAGGTCGGATCGGTCAGGAGGTCGTTGAGGGTCACCGTGCGGCTGACCTCGAGCTCACCCTTGAACAGATCACCCTCGACGGCCGAGGGCAGGTCGTGGCCCACGTAGCCGGGCGTGGTCCAGAAGTTCTCGAAGTAGGACGGGTCCTGGTCGTAGAGATCGTCGGCCAGCGAGGTGAAGAGCCACATCTGACCCATCGGCTCGGCGATCATGTGCTCGTCGCCGCGAGGAAAGCCGAGGCGGTAGAGGTTCTCGAGCTCGTCGCGCTCGTGCACCGACAGCCCCTCGAACGGGTTGCCGGATCCACCGGGGGCCATGGCGTCGATGACGTCGGTGATGCGATCACCCAGCAGACGCTGGACGTTGAACATCGACCCGAACGCCATCGGCTGCGCGCTCTGCACACGGTTGTTGTTCCCGTGCTCGGCGACGTCGCCTCCTCCCATGAACGGCAGCGCGCCGTCCCATGCATCGGGAGCGTTCTCGAGGCACAGAGGCGAACGCCGGCCGCCACCGCTGCCACCGAAGACGTAGGAGTGATGGGGTGGCTCGCCGTACACCTGCGCGGCGACGAACTTCGAGAACCTCGCCACCTCGGCGCTCGCCCGCCAGCCATACATCGACGGGTCGTCCCCGGCGCGAGCGTCGATGTCGTCACCGACGTGCCCCTGGTTGGATTCGATCATGTACGCCCCGAGGCGCATGCACATCGACATGCCGCCGATCATCTCGCCCATCGGTCCGGCAAAGAAGGTCTCGTCCCCGCCATGAGCGCCAGAGAGCGGGTTGATCATGCGGCCCTGGTATCCGGCGTCCTTCGGCGGGAAGTAGAACTGGAAGCGGGTGTCGGTGTCCTCAAACCCGCCCCGAACGAAGCGGTGGGGCATGGGTTCGGCGCGTTCCTCGTCCACCTCGATGTACGGCGCTCCGAAGAACGCGTCCGTCACCGAGTATCCCGTCGTGTCGATCATGACGCTCCTGTCAGTCGTGCTGCGGACCGCGCTCGGCGAGCACCCCTCGTCCCCATCGGCACGATCCTGACACGACCGCGGTCAGAGATCAACAGCGTTCAAATTCGTCCCGCACGCCCGACGAACGAACGGCAGCGCTGTTCAGGGATCACGCTGGCGCGACCGGTCCGAGGTCGATCTCGAGCCGGCCGAGACCGCGGATGTTCGAGCCGAAGACCCGTTCGGTCCCCCCATCCGCGAGCTCGTAGTCGGGGAAGCGGCGAAGCAGCTCCTCCAGGGCGATCCGGGTCTCGAGCCGAGCCAGCGGGGCGCCCAGGCAGAGGTGGGCACCGAATCCAAAGCCGACGTGGCGGTCGATCCGGCGGTGGATGTCGAGGAGCTCCGGTTCGACGTACTCCCGGTCGTCGTGCGTAGCGGCACCGGTCACCAGCACGACCCGGGTGTCGGCGGGGATCGTCACGCCGTGGAGCTCGACCTCACGGCTGGTCCACCGCCCCTGGTAGTGCGAGGGCGGATCCCAACGGAGGAGCTCCTCGACCGCGTTGGGGAGGAGCGCCGGCTCCTCGATCAGCTCACGCCGAGCGTCTCGGTACCAGCTGAGCCCGACTGCGGCGTTGGCCACCAGCTTCATGACCGTCTCGTGGCCGGCGACGGCCAGTTCGACGAACCGCCCCGCCAGCTGATCGTCGCTGAGGTGGTGCTCGATCCCCTCGTCGTCGATCGCAGGTGTGGCGATGAGCATGGAGATGACGTCGTCCCCGGGGTCCTTGCGCCGACTCGCAACGAGGTCGCCCAACATCGACACCATCTCAAACAGGGCGAGCACCGCCGACTCCGGTAACACCCCGGCAGGCGTCGCGTCGTCCGGCCGGGAGAGCACGGTGTTGCACAGCTCGTGGACCCTGCTGCGCTGGTCGACCGGGATCCCGATCATCTCGCTGATGATCTCCATCGGCAGCCGGGCGGAGAAGTCCTCGACCACGTCGAGCGATCCTCGCTCGGCGGCCTCGTCGAGCATGCGCCCGGCCACCGAGCGGATCGCCGGTTCGAGATCGGCCATGCGGCGGTTCGTGAACGTGCGGGAGATGAGTCTGCGGTGCCACGTGTGCTCCGGGGCGTCCTTGGTGAGCAGCATGTCGACGCCGGCGTCCATGCCCTCGATGGTCACGCCGCGCGAGCTGAGGAAGGTCTTGGTGTCCAGGTGGGCATCGAGCACGTCCTGGAAACGTGAGATCGCATAGAACCCGATGTCCTCGTTGCGGTACACCGGCGCGTCGTCACGGAGCCACGCATAGACCGGATACGGGTTCGTCTGGGTGGCGCGGTCGTACGGGTTCCACTGCATGGTCGCGCTCCGATCATCGCTCCCGCGGAGCGCGTGGCGGTCGGCGACCCGCAGCGCCGGTGGTCAACGGATCGTGAAACCGGCGTCGAGGGGGAGGCTGGCGCCGGTCACGTAGTGGGCCTGGTCCGACACGAGCCACGCCACGGCGTTGGCGATGTCCTCCGGCTGCAAGGTCTCGATGGGCAGCGCGTTCTGCATGGCGGCGAGGCCGGGATCGTTGGCCTCGACCATCGCCAGCATGGCGTCGTTCATGAGCATCCCGGTGAGGACTCCGGTGGGGTGGATCGTGTTCACCCGGATCGAGTGGGGAGCGAGATCGAGCGCGAGGTTCTGCATCAACCCGACCAACCCACGCTTCGCGGCGGTGTACGCCTGGGCCCCGGCCTTGTGCGTGCCTGTGCCCTTGATGCCAGCCGTGGACGAGGTGAGCACGATCGACCCGCCTCGCCCACCCTCGAGCATCGGCTGGAGAGCGACCCGCACCGTGTGGAACACGCCGGTGAGGTTCGTGTCGATGACCGTCTGCCACTCGGAGAGGAAGTCGACCTCCTCTCCGAATCGGATCACGCCGGCGTTGGCGACGACGATGTCGATTCGGCCGAGCTGCTCGAAGCCATCGTCGAAGGCAGCCTTCAGCGCTGCGTAGTCGCGGACGTCGGCCTGATGGGCGACGATCGTGCGCCCGGTCGACTCGACCAACGACACGGTCTCAGCCAGATCTTCGGCGGACGACTGCGGGTAGTCGATGGCGGGAACGTCTTCGCAGATGTCGACCGCGATGATGTCGGCGCCGTCCTGCGCGAGCCGCACGGCGTGGGCCCGTCCTTGTCCCCGGCCGGCACCGGTGATGAAGGCGACCCGGTCTTGCAGCGGGAGCGCCTCGGTGATGCTCATCGGGCCACCCACCAGATGCCGCTGATCCCGGATTCGCCGACGGGGCGGATGTCGGCGGTGACCGCCATGTCGATCTCGACCTGCTGGGGGTCGACGTCGAGGATGCCGGTCAGTCGCAGACCGGGCTGCTCGTCGAGCTCGACCAGGGCGACGACGTAGGGCGGGAGGTGGCCCGGGACCGCCGGATGGCGGACGACGATGAAGCTGAAGACCGTCCCGGAGCCGCTGGCCGTCTCGAACCTCGTGTCGGCACCGCACCGCCGACAATGCTCGAGCGGCGGTTGCATCCACGTGCGGCACGCGGTGCATCGACAGATCTCGACCCGGTTCGCCGCCAGGGCGTCCCAGAACCCCTGGCTGTCGACGTCGGGTAGCGGGACGGGGGGGAGCAGCAGGGCGGCAGGGACGGCGGCGGCGTCGGTCATGGTCATCCTCAGGGCTGGTTGCGGCTGTAGACGTTGGCGCCGCCGAACGGTCCTCCGCCGGCGGTGACGAGGGCGATCTCGGCGTCGGGGACCTGGCGGACTCCGGCGTGGTGACGGAGTTGGAGCGTGGACTCGTAATGGTGGTTCAGTCCGTGGATGTAGCCCTCCGACAGCAAGCCGCCGTGGGGGTTGACGACGATGTCGCCGCCGTAGGTGGCTCGCCCCTCGGCGTAGAACGCGCCGACATCACCCTTCTCGCAATAGCCGAAGTCCTCCATGCCGGCCATCACGGTGTAGGTGAAGCAGTCATACATGCAGACGAAGTCCATGTCGTAGGGCTTCAGTCCGGTGCGCTCCCAGATCTCAGGGCCTGCGCCACGGCCGTACATCTCGGTGGGATCCTCCCACTGGACGAACATGCCGCCCCCTTGGTAGTTGGACGAGCCGACGAGCCAGACAGGATCGTGGTTGCAGTCCTTGGCGACGTCGGCCGAGGTCAGGAGGATCGCGACGGCGCCGTCGACCTCGGACGTGCAGTCGAAGACCCGGAGCGGCTCGTTGATCCAGCGGCCGTCCATGTACTCGTCCAGCGTCAGGGGCGCGCGGCGGAGGGCATGCTCGTTCGGTCCGGCGTGGGCCCGCTGCTGGACGGCGATCTGGCCGAGGTCCTCACTCGTGGACCCGTACACGTGCTGGTGGCGCCGGGCCCACATCGCGAACCACTGCGGCGGCACCAGGAAACCGCCGGGGGCATCGAACTGGTTGAACCCGTCGACGGTCATCGGTCCGTCGACGGTGCCGAAGCGGTAGCCCGACCGACCGTTGAGAGAACGGTAGACGAGCACGGACCGGCACAGGCCGGCCTCGATCACCGCTGCGGCGGTCGCGACCTGGTCCGCAACGAGGTTGCCCCCGCCGTAGACCCCGTTCGCCCACCGCAACGAGTCGCGACCGAGGGCCCAGGCAACGTCGATCGGTTGCACGGAGTCCATGGCGTGGAACGTGCACATGCCGTCGACGTCGTCGATGGTGAGGCCCGCGTCGGCCATGGCGTCGCGACATGCCGACGCAGCCATCGCCTGGGTCGTGCGTCCGGAGTTCCGTGAGTACTCGGTGCGGCCGATGCCGACGACGGCGACTGCCATCAGGTTCTCCTTGGGGTCGTGGGGAGTTGGAGGTCGAGCTCGAGTCCGGGCCACGGCGTGGCGAGCGTTCCGGAGTGGTCGAGATCGAGCAGTCCGGCGAGGTACTGGATGCCCGAGTTGTTGGTCCGCAGGTCGGCCGCGAGGTCGTCGTCGAAGAGACCTCGGGCGAGGAACAGGTCGGACAAGCGGGTGAGGATGCAGGCCATCCGGTAGCTGGCGAACACCACGTGGAACCCGAGGTCGCGAGCGGCGCGACCGGAGGTCTGTTCCCAGCGGACGACGGTCTCTTCCGGGGTGCCGATGCCCTCGAGCACCGGCACCCCGGCGCTTGCGGTGTACAGCAGCTCCATGATCGTCCACCACGCGAGATCGCTCTCGGGCCCGGCGAGACTGACCATGTCCCAGTCGAGGACTGCGGTGACACGGTTGTCGAGGAACAGCATGTTGCCGACGCGGGCGTCACCCCATGCCAGCGATGTCGGGCGGTGGTCCGGGACATTGGCGAGCAGCCATCGCTCGGCGGCCTCGATCACCGGGCTGGGTCGACCACCCAGGGTCCACGACCGGTAGGCGGCCCACCGTGCGAGGTCCTGTTCGAGTCCGGTGACGCCGAGGTCTGGCGCGGCGAGGAAGTCGAGCCGGTCGGTCGGCGTGGCGTGCAGCGCAGCCATGGTGTCGACCGCGTGCTCCCACATCGCACGACGGTCAGCGACGGTGGCGTCGGCCACCCAGCCCTCGGAGTGGTACGGCGGACTGTCGGGTGCCGCCTCACCTGCGACCGCTCGCATCACGTAGAAGCGACCGCCGAGCAGCGACGGATCGTCCTCGAACCCGACGACCTCGGGCACGGGCACCCGGTGCTGCGGCGCCAGTGCGGCGCACATGGCGGCGTGGATCGCGAGGTCGGCGTCCTTGTAGAGGTAGTCGGGCGACTCGACCCGGAGGACCAGATCGCCATCGCTGGTCGAGCAGAGGATGGTCTCGTTGGCGATGCCGGTCGCGCCGGGGGCCTCGAGCGAGTCGACCACGACGTCGGCGTTGCCTGTCTTCTGGCGCAGCCAGGTCTCGAGCGGTGCGCGCATCGGTCCCAGGTCGCGCCCGGTCCCACGGGTCGGGATGCCCGAGGCACCCAGGTTGGTCGACCGCTGGTCGGTCGGCGCGTCGTCGGTCGTCATCGGAACCGGTTCGAGCGTTCGGTGAGGCCATGGGAGGTCTCCCCGTCCCACGTCCAGCCGGCGAAACCCTGTGAGAACACCAGCTTGCCTGGCCGGGGATCGGCGCCGAAGGCCATGCCGAGCCCGTGGTTGCCGGTGGCCACGGTGCTGGATTCGACGTGCCCGGTCAGCTCGTGGAGACCGTGCTCGGAGCGCAGGACGACGCGAAGGTCCTCCCCACGGAGTCGGAAGTCGGGCGGGAGCTCGGGTGCCTCGATGACCTCGGCATCCGACATTGCACCGTCGACGACCACATAGCCGGCGTTCAGGTTGACCACGCCGGTCGGATCCCACATCCGCATGATCCCGAACGCCCTGCCGCTCGGGTACGCCGCGGTGATCAGGTCATGGCCGCCGAAGTGCTCAGGCGCTTGGCCCCGCTGGCCACGACTGTGGTCGCGGACCCCGCGGCCATCGAAGTCCATCGTCTGGCCGTCGACGGTGACCGATCCGGCGAGGGTCAGGAGCTGTTGGTAGTGCGCGCTGGCCCAGCTCTGCGCGGCCATCGCCTCGCGATGGGCGGCGGCCGGGTCCCAGGCGGGAGCCACCATCGTCGCGTCGAGGTCGAGTCCGATCTGGCGCTTCTCGCCGTCGCGGACCAGGTCCGAGCGTGCGTCCCCGGGGGATGACAGGGTGGCGACGCCGTCGAACGTGATGCGCCAGTGCCGGAACGGCTCGATGCACTGGAAGCGGAGCGCGCCGCCGCCAGGCTTCCGGTCGTTGGACGTGCGGTGGTAGCCGAACGCCCACAGCATCCCATCGTCGCCGGGGAGGGCACACAGGACCTGGTCCTCCCAGAGGCCGAAGTCGTCGGGCCACGTCCCGAGATGCATCCACAGCGCGAGGTCGGCCGGGGAGTCGTAGCCGGCGAAGAGGAAGTTCTCCGCGAACCGGAAGACGCCGTCGGGCGCATGGGCGAGCGCGCTGTCGAGGGCCGGGTCGAGTCCCGAGGTGAGATCGGTCGTCGCCCTGGTCACGACGCTCCCGGGAACGGCTTGCCCGGCAGCGGCTCGCGGGGGAGGCCGAGGACCAGTTCGCCGATCTGGCTGCGCAGCACCTCGGAGGTCCCGCCGGCGATGGTGAGGCACCGGGTGAAGAAGTAGTCGTGGACGAGATCGTGATCCTGGCCGAGCGGTGCCGCGGTGCCGATCATGTCGAGGCCGAGATCGACGATCCGTTGGGCGTGTTCGGCGCCGATGAGCTTGCCGAGGCTGCCCTCCACCCCCATCGAGCCGTCCTCGACGAGGCGCGCTGCGGAACGCACGTTGAGCATTCGCAGGGCGTGGCCCTCGGCCAGCAACACCCCGAGGCGACGAAGCAGGGCAGGATCGTCGGCGCAGTGCTCGACCCGGTCGAGCAGCGCGTCGGCCGTCATGCTCGCCGGGTTGTGGCTGATGCTCACCCGCTCGTTGCCGAGCGCTGCCCGCGCCACCTTCCATCCACCATTGACCGGTCCGATGACCTGGTCGTCAGGGACGAACACGTCGTCGAAGAACACCTCGTTGAACAGCTGCTCGCCCGACAGCTCGGTGATCGGCCGGACCTCGACGCCGTCGGCTTCCATGTCGATCAGCATCATCGTGATGCCCTTGTGCTTCGCCACCTCGGTGTCGGTCCGGATGGTGGCGAGGCCGAACTTGCACTCGTGGGCCTGGCTCGTCCACACCTTCTGCCCGGTGACCGACCAGCCGCCGTCGACCTTGGTGGCCTTGGTCTTGACCGCGGCGGCATCGGAACCGGCGTCAGGTTCACTGAAGAGCTGGCACCACTTCTCCCGGCCCTCGAGGCTGGGCCACATCCAGCGTTCGACCTGCTCCGGGGTGCCGTACTCGAGCAAGCTGGGGAGCAGCCACTCGCCGAGGCCCAGCTGCATGGGGCGCTCGACCGTGGCGAGTTCCTCGTCGATCACGAGCTGCTCGATCGGGTCGGCGCCCCGTCCGTAGGGGCTGGGCCAGTGGGGGACCAGGTATCCGGATCGGCCCCACCACACCCCCTGTTCATCCTCCGGTGTGGTCCGGAGCTTCTCGATGAAGGCTCGGGCGTCGGCTCGATAGCCCTCTGCCTCGGGCGGGAGATCGAGGCCGATCCGGCGTCGGACGCCAGCGCGACGAAGGGCGACGACGTCGTCGGCCGGGTTGCCGGCCGATTTCACCAGCACGGACAGGGCGGCCGCCCGGCGGAAGTGGAGGTTGGTCTCGTGTTCCCACGTGTAGCCGATGCCGCCGTGCACCTGGATGGCCTTGGCCGCGACCCGCCGGTAGCCCTCGACCGCCTGGGTCGCAGCGATCGCGGAGGTCAGATCGGCTTCAGACTCGTCATCGGTGGTCCGGGTCGCATCCCACGCGGCAGCCGCACTCAGCTCGGTGGCCGCCAACATGTCGACCAGGTGGTGCTTGACCGCCATGAAGCCGCCGATCTGACGGCCGAACTGCTGACGGCCGTGGCTGTAGAGGACGCTGGTCTCGGTGATGGCGGCCATACCGCCTACCGCTTCCGCTGCCGCCAGCACCCGTGTCAGTCGGCGGGCGACCCTTGCGCCCCCGGTGACGGTCGTCAACAGCGGCGCGCCGCCGAAGGTGACGGTCCCCGTGGGCCGGGACGGATCGAGCTGGTCGGCCTGTTCCACGATCACGCCTGCCTCGTCGGCGGCGACCACGACGACGTCGTCTCCGGTCACCACTGCGAGGAGATCGGCGCGGTCGCCGCACAACACCGGTGCCGTGCCTGTGAGCGATGCGCCGGGGGCGAGCGTCGTCTGGCTCGTGATCGCGAGGCCGGCCGTCCGTAGACCGGTCGCGAGGTCCGGCAGCAGCCAGGTGCGAGCGTCCTCGTCGCCGAGGGCCTGGACAGTGCCGGCGAGCACCGCGGTGGGAAGGAACGGCCCCGGTGCGGCGCACCGACCGAGCTCCTCCGACACCACCGCGAGCTCGAGAAGGCCGAATCCTTGGCCGCCGTGTCGGTCGGCCACGTGCAGGCCCAGCCAACCCAGGGCGATAGCGTCCTTCCAGAACTCGGGAACGTCGGTTCCCCCGTCGAGCGCTGACCGCGCCGCGCCGAGCGCATCGCGATCGGCGAGCACGTTCCTCGCCGCCGCGGCCAGCGCGGCATGGTCGTCGGTGATGGCGAGTGCGGTCACCAGAGGTCTCCGTATCGTTCTCGGCAGGTGGACTGGGAGGCGGGTCGTCGCCGTGACGGCCCGAGGCGGCGATCGGGAGCGCCCAGGTAGACGGCCGCCAACAGCGGTCTGCCGAAGCCGCGGCCCATGCCCCGTTTGTGCAGCGCGGCGGTTCCTTCAGGCATCGGCGTGTCGGGGGTCGCCCAGGGGGCGCCACACCGACAGGGCGACCGTGGCGAAGTCCATGACGTCGGAGAGGGCCATGCGCCCGTCGGTCAGCCGTTCGCCGAACTCGGCCATCACTGCACTTCCGTCCTGGTCCAGCGTGTAGGCGACCATGAACGCGTGGGCGGGCGGGTCGACCTCAGGTGCGTCCTCGACGTCGGGCGTCTCGACCTCGGCCACCTCGTAGCGCTGGGCGGAGACCACGCCGGGGACGGACAGCACGTCGGGGATGTGGGTCGACTCGTACCACTCGTGGAACTCGCCTTCGCGCCCTTCGGCCGCGTTGGTGAACACCAGCAGGAGGTCCCGAGCCATGCCGCGATCATGGCAGTCAACTGTCAAAAAGGCAATGGGCGGTTCCGGATCACTCGATCGCTCATCCACCAGGCAGGATCGGAGCGTCGGGACCGGGACAGGCGCTCGGCGTACCGGGACCGCAGTGTTGGGTGCGGAGGTAGGTCGGCCACTCGTCGACGGCGCCGGCGTAGAGGCCTGCGACGTTCATGGTTGCGTCGTACGTCAGCGCCGACGCGTGGACGGCACCGACCACCGCCAGCAGCCGGACGGCGGTCCGCACGCGTTCGGACAGACCCAGCCGATCGGCGCCCTGTTCGACGGGAGACCAGCCTCGAGCATCGACGTGGTAGCGGAGCACACCTTCTGACGCGAGCACGCCTGACCACAGGACCATGCCGTACACCGGCATCTGATGAGTCGTCCCAGCCCAGAGGCTGAGGGGTTTGACGGCGGCGGGGTAGGCCACCAGCTCGACTCGGATCACCAGCACCTCGAGCAAGAACTCGAGCGGGAACACGGCCAGCCACGAGATGCCGGCGAGGTGGACCGGTCGGAGGTCGGGCCATCGGGCCTTCGCCTGCCGCATGGCATTGGATGCGATCACCGCGAAGGTGAGCCCCAGCCACAGGTAGCACGCACCGATCAGGAGCGGCGGTTCGACGTGGAACCGGGCGTTGCGGCTGATCCAGCCTGGGATCTGTTCCGACCAAGAACCGAGGTTGACGAGCTCCGCGTTGTAGAACACCGACGGGCGGAGCCAGTTGATGAGCGGATCGTGCCACCACGCGACTGCCCCGGCGATCACCAGCATGGCGTCGAAGCTGAGCCGCCCCAGCCGGCGGCTGCTCCGCACGGCGTGCGTCACCGCGACCAGCGCGAACAGTGGCGAGCAGACCTGGAAGATCCAGATCCACACCTCGGTCGAGCCGGACACCTCGTCGGGGCCGGACGCGACCGGTCGCGCATCTCCGGAGGTGAACCAGCGGATGTAGATCGACGACGCCAGCAGGGTGCACGCGCCCCCGAAGACCGCCCAGCCGACGACCGGGCGACGGGGGCATCGCCCGGTCGTCGGGGACTGGCCGGGGGCGGTCTCGACGGCGGCGACCATCACACCCTCGAGCGACAAGGGCCGTCGGCACCGCCGGTCGTCGACCGCGACCTGTCGAGATCGTCGACCGTGCGCAGGAGGATCACTTCTGAGCGGTCCGGCACCGACCTGAAGTATGACAGTCAGCTGTCAGAAGTCAACGGCGCTCGATCGGGCGGCTCGGCATCGACCCGGGTCGCCGTAGGGCTCAGAAGGCGGAGCGGTGGTGCCCGCCGTCGACCGCGATGTAGTGCCCGGTCAGGTACCCCGCCTGGTCGGAGCACAGGTAGGCGATCGTCGACGCGATCTCGGTCGGGTCGCCGAGGCGCCCGGCAGGGACGCCCGCGGTCTCGATCATCCACCGCTTGCGCTCCTCGGGTTCGGTGAGCCCTTCGTGCTCCGACAGGTACCACTCCGTGGTGCGGGTGCCGATCCAGCCCGGGGCGATGGTGTTGATGGTGATCCCGAAGCGGGCGTACTCGTCCGCCACGCTCTTGAGCAACCCGACGGTCGCGGGCCGGGTGCCGTTCGCGACGGTGTGTGGCGGGTTCATCTGGGGTTCCTTGGCGGTGGCGGACCCGATGTGGACGTAGCGGCCCCAACCCGATGCCTTCATGGCGGGAAGCACGGCGTGGAGCATGTGGACCTGGCTCATCGTGTACGTGCGGTACGACTCGACGAACGCCTCGCGGTCTTCGATCTCCTCGAAGAAGCCTCGGACGTGGAAATCGGCCTGGGTCACCACGATGTCTGGCGCCGCGAGCGCAGCGGTGACCACGGCCACGGCGTCGTCGATGCCCTCGCGGGTCGACATGTCGGCCGAGACGCCGACTGCGTCGCCACCTGCTGCGGTGACATCGGCGACGGCTCGGTCGATGTGCTTCTGGGTCCGGGCGACGACGGCGACGCGCGCGCCCTCACGGCCGAGCATCCGGGTCACCTCGAGGCCGATGCCCTTGCTGCCCCCCACCACGAGAGCGGTCCTTCCCGCGATGTTGAAGTCCATGTCAGTGCTCCCGCAGGTTGCGCCGCAGCAACGCTGCGGTCTCGATCGTCAACGTCGACGCCAGGTCGGTGTCGGAGATCTCGGCGCCACCGACCCGGGCGAAGTACCAGAGCCTCTCGATCATCCCGAGCACGGCCATGCCCTCGTGCACCGGGTCGACGTCGGCGGTGCCGCCCCGGAGACGTTGCAGCTCGCTGCCGATGAACCGGAACTGCGTGAGCTGCGCGTCGAGGCCGAGGTCGCGCAGCTCCCGGTCGTCCCACGTTGCCTGCGTCCAGGTCGTGAGGACGGCCCCGTGCTCGTCGAGGTAGGCCAGGTGGGCCGAGACGAAGCCGGCCACCTCACGCTCGGTCCAACGGTCAGGAATGCTGCGAGCGGCGTCGAGCACGGATCGGAACGCCGTCGTGGCCCGGCGACCGATCTCCACGAACACCGCTCGGCGGGACGGGAAGTAGTGGTACACCGTCGTCCGCGAGATGCCGGCCTCGGCGGCGATGTCCTCGAGGCGGGTGCCGCCGTATCCCATCCGCGCGAAGACCGCTCCGGCCGACGACAGGATCTGCTCGTAGGTGGCGTGGCCCCTTTCCGAACGCACCTTCGCCGTGTCGGCGGCGAGCTCGCGGGGCGAGGTCCGGCGGCTCCCGGTCGGGCGAGGCCGGCGGCGGACGTCGTGCGTCATCCGGCGACGACGGGAGTCGGGCCGGCCTGTTCGGGGAGCTCGTAGAACTGCTGGCAGTACTTGCGCAGGGCGGTGTAGCCCTCGATGTCCTGGCGGGCGAACACGGGCTTCTGCACGAACACCTGCGTGCGCCAGATGCGAGCATCCTGCTCGAACGTCTCGATCGTCTGCCGGGCGAAGGCCAGCTGGTCCGCCGTCATGCGGCCGGGGGAGTGAGGGAGCCGGCGCTGGAAGTAGCTCACGCGGATGTGGGTCCGTTCGTCGTCGATGGGCGTCCCGGTCAGGATCAGGCGGTAGTGGGAGCGGTTGCCGTCGAAGACGGCGAGCGACACACCGACGCCGGCCAGGATGTTGTGGACGGTCAGGGCGATCTCACCGGTCTTCGGTGAGGTGAACCCGATGCTGGACCGCCACGTCGGGCCGTCGGTCTCGAACCCCAGGAAGGTGGGGTCCATCGGCGCACCGTGCGTATAGCGGAAGTGCATCGAATCGCAGGTGTTCTCCTGGATCAGCTGCGGGTGCACCGGCTCGTCCGGCTTGTCGATGATCGAGTCGGGATGGCAGGGGTGGTAGTCGGCCTCGGTCACCGCGCCGATCTCGGGCACCAGTGTGAACAGATCGGGGACCTCCCAGCCGTCGCGTGGCGGACCGCCAGCGGGGTCGTGCCAGAGGAAGACGACGCCGTGCTGCTCGATGATCGACCACGCTCGCAGGCGCGACTTCGTCGGTCGTTCCTGGTACGGGACCAGGGTGTTCGCCCCGGAGGTGTCCCATTGCCATCCGTGGTAGGGGCACTGCACGCAGCTTCCTTCGACGATCGAGTCGTATCCGAGGTGGGCGCCGAGGTGACGGCAGTGGGCGTCGAGCACGGCGAGCTGGCCGGCTTCGGTCCGGAACGCCACGAGGTCGAGGCCGAAGTATCGCAGTGGCTTCACGCCGCCCGGTGGGATCTCGGCGCTCCACGCCACCTGGAACCAGCCGGTCGGCTTCATGTTCATGCCCAGCATCGGCGGCTCCTCTTCGACACTAATGTCGAAACCATCCTTGGCCGCACTTGACGCGATTGTCAACAGCGGCCTCTGCCGGTACTCTGGTCAACGGCGTTGAGTAGACGCCGATTCGAAGCACGCGAGTGGGAACGATCTCGTCGAGCACCGCCCCTCTTCCTGCGGCGTGCGGGGTCGCACCGGCTCCGAGTGAGGGAGACGAGCCACATGACGGCTGAGCTGACGTGGATGTCCGCGACCGCCATTCGAGATCTGATCGCCGGCGGGGAGGTGCGAGCGATCGAGGTGACAGAGCACTTCCTCGACCGCATCGCCGAGCTCGACGGCACGGTGCGGGCGTTCCGCAACCTCGACGCCGAGTCGGCGCGCAGGCAGGCGGTGGCAGCCGATGCTGCCCAGGCCTCGGGCGCGGCGCTCGGTGCGCTGCACGGGGTCCCCGTTTCGGTCAAGGAGCACCTCCGCGTCGAGGGCTTCCCGACGATGGGTGAGCTCGATCCGGCCAAGGCAGTCGCGACGGACGACGAACTGGGGATCGCGCGCCTGCGAGGTGCGGGGGCGATCGTCTTGGGGACGAACACGATGATGGCGTCCGGCGTCGACCTGGCCTCGATGGTGAACGACGGCGGTGTGTTCAGCGGGTTCAACTGGGACGTCGAAGCGCGCAACCCCTGGGACCCGTCGCGGTGCCCCGGGTGGTCGAGCTCAGGTGGTGCGGCTGCGGTCGCCGCCGGGCTGGTGCCGCTGGCGATCGGAACCGACGGAGGAGGCTCGACACGACTTCCCGCCGCGTACAGCGGAGTGTTCGGGCTCCACCCGACACCGAACCTGATCCCGTGGGTCAACGCCGACGTCCCCAAGCACTCCCCGATGATGATGACGATGGGCCCCTTGACGCGCAGCGCGCGCGACGCCGCCGTCGCCCTGCAGGCGATGGCAGGCCCCGACGGGCGCGACTTCACGTGCCAGCAGGTGGATCCGCCGGACGTCGTGACGGGGATCGACGACGGCGTCGAGGGATGGTCCTTCGCATGGACCGACGACTACGGCTTCACCGACATGTATGCCCAGGCCGAGAGCACACGGGTGATCGACCTCGTGCGGACGGCGGCGGAGGGCTTCACCACGCTCGGGGCGAGCGTCGTCCCATCCGACGTCGCACTCCGCGACTTCTTCCCCGGGTTCCTTGCCAGCACGTACCTCTACCCGACTGGAGGCGGGCTGCTCGAGCCCCCGCCGCCGGACCAGTGGCGGGCTGCGCTCGACACCCGCCAGCACAATTGGCAGAAGCTGCGTGAGCTCTTCACCCAGCACGACCTGCTCCTCAGCGTCACGAGCCAGCTGGTCGCTCGGCCCATCGAAGAGTGGGCGGCGGCGTGGACGACGGCCGGGCCGAGCTTCGAGCCGCACCACACCTTCGCGCCCGTCTACACGAGCCACACGCACATGTTCAACTGGTTGGGCTTCCCCGCGATGTCGGTGCCGGCAGGGCTCCTCGACGGGCTCCCCGTGGGGTTGCAGATCGTCGGCCGTCCGGGTTCCGAGGCCCGCATCCTCCGGGCCGCGCACGCGTTCGGGACCGCATTCCCCCGCAGCGAGCGACCTCCGGTCAGCTGACCTTCCGATCGCGTCCCGGACCGACGGCTGACAGGATGCGCGGATGTCCACCGATGAGATCTCCTACGGCACGCGGCTGACCCAGCTGGCCCGAGAACGGGGCGACGTGGCCGACCTCACCTTCGTGACCGTCGAGGGCGCGGAGGTCGAGGTGACGTACGGCGAGCTCGAGCGCCGGGCCAACCAGATCGCCCGCCTGCTCGCCGGCCAGGTCGGCCCAGGCGGCGTCGTGGCAATCGTGCTGCCGAACTCGGTGGAGCACGTGTTGACCACCCTGGCCACGTGGAAGCTCGGGGGAACGGTCATGCCGCTGCGGGCCGATCTTCCCCGATGGGAGCTGGACAAGCTCCTCGAGCTCGCCGAACCGGCTGCTGTCGTCGCCGACGAGCAGATCGGTGAGAAGGGCGTCTCACTCGACCGGCTGCGGAACAGCACCGACCAACCGAGCGAGCCGTTGCCAGATCGCATCTCCGAGTGCACGCAGCTGGTGGCCTCGTCCGGATCGACCGGGACCCCGAAGCTGATCGTCGCCCCGGCCCGGGGGGTCCTCGCCGGCGACGCGCAGGCCGGACTGCTCAACACCACCGGCGATCAGGTCACGCTCGTGGTCTCGCCGCTGTACCACGTCAACGGGTTCGCTTTCGCAGCTCCCCGCCTGCTCGAGGGCAGCCGGGTGGTGCTGATGGAGCGCTTCGACGCGGCACGCGCCGTGGAGCTCATCGAACGCCACCAGGTCACATACACGGTGATGGTGCCGACCATGCTCCAGCGGATCGCCCAGCTTCCCGACATCTCGGCCGGCCGGCTGCGCAGCCTCGAGCGGGTGGTGTATGGCGGCGCGACGATCCCTGATTGGGTCGTCGATCGGTGGATCGAGCTCATACCGCCCGAGCGGTTCATGTTCGCCTACGGGTCGAGCGAGCGGCTCGCCATGTGCGCGATGACGGGGGCCGACTGGCTCACCCACCGTGGCGCCACCGGCCGGCCGATGGACGCCGACCTGAAGATCTTGGGTCCGGATGGGCGCGAGCTCCCCACCGGCGAGGTCGGCGACGTCTACTTCAAGCCCCACGAAGGTCGGCCACTGTTCCGCTACCTGGGTCACGAGATGCCCGCACCGACGGAGGACGGCTACCGGACCGTGGGCGACGTCGGCTTCGTCGACGCAGACGGGTTCCTCACCATCCTCGATCGCCGGCACGACATGATCGTCACGGGTGGAGCCAACGTGTTCCCGGCCGAGGTCGAGGCGGCCCTGAGCGAGCACGACGGTTTGGTCGATCAGGTCGTGGTCGGGGTCGAAGACGCCGAGTGGGGGCACCGGGTCCATGCGATCGTGCAGCCTCGCGACCCCTCGTCCGCCCCGGACGCGGTCGAGCTCCGCGCACATTGCAAGGATCGACTCGCCGCGTACAAGGTCCCGAAGTCGTTCGAGCTGGTGGACGCGCTTCCTCGTACCGCCGCAGGCAAGATCAACCGCACCCGTCTGGCGGAGGAGCGACGGCCGAGGTGACCGGCCGCCGAGCACTCGACAGAATCGTCAAGTACATTGCCCGGCCGATCCAGCCGTCTGAATCCGAGGGGAACGCATCGTGAAGCCGTTGGAAGGAATCCGAGTCATCGAGGTCGCGGCATGGACGTTCGTGCCCGCTGCGGGAGCGGTGCTCGCCGAGTGGGGTGCCGAGGTGCTCAAGATCGAGACGCCCGAGGGCGGGGATCCCCAGCGCGGGCTGGTCTCGTCCGGCCTGGTGCCGGCCGGCCCAGGCGGCGCGAACTTCTTCGTCGAGCAGCCGAACCACGGCAAGAAGTCGGTGGCGATCAACCTCCAGTCCGAGGAGGGGCGTCAGGCCCTCTACAAGCTGTGCGAGTCCGCGGACGTGTTCCTCACGTCGTCGTTGGCGAACGTGCGGCGGAACCTGAAGATCGACGTCGAGGACATCCGAGCCGTCAACCCGGACATCATCTACGTGCGCGGCACCGGCCAGGGGCCCAACGGTCCGGATGCCGAGGTCGGTGGCTACGACGCTGCTGCCTTCTACGCCCGGGCCGGGGTCATGTTCCAGCTGTCCGGACCCCAGAACCCCTACGGGCCGAGCCAGCCGCCAGCCTTCGGCGACCTCCCCGGAGGACAGACCATCGCCGGCGCCATCTCGACAGCCTTGCTCCGTCGGGAACGGTTCGGCGAGACGTCCGTCGTCGACGTGTCCCTGCTGTCGTTCGGCATGTGGGTCAACGCCCCGTCGATCGTGATGTCCCAGATGTTCGGGTTCCAGATCCCGCCGCAGCCACGCGAGGGCATCCCGAACGCGCTGGTCAACCGCTACCGGACCAGCGATGACCGCCTCATCCAGCTGGTGATGCTCCAGGGCGCCCGCTACTGGCCCGAGACGATCACCGCGTTGGGACGTCCCGACCTCGCCGACGACGAACGGTTCGCGACCGAGAAGTCGCTCAACGAGAACAAGGACGCGGGGATGGCCATCCTCGACGAGATCTTCGCGTCGATGACCTTCGAGGACGCGAAGCAGAAGCTCGCCGGGGTCAAGGGCGTCTGGGCCCCGGTCCAGAGCGGGATCGAGCTCCAGGACGACCCGCAGGTCCAGGCGAACGGCTACATCGCCCAGGTCGAGTCGGCATCCGGCGAGACCTTCCCGCTCGTGACCAACCCGGTCCAGTTCGACGAGCAGCCCAACGAGCTCACCCGGGCCCCCGACCTCGGCGAGCACACCGACGACGCGCTGCGAGCCGCCGGCTACGACGACGAGCAGATCATCGAGCTCAAGCTCTCCGGCGCCATCCTCTGAGCAGGACCCGCCCGTCCCTCAGACGGCGGGTCCGAGCACGTCGAGCACGAGGCGAGCGAGCCGATCCGGCTCGCTCGCCATCGCGTTGTGGCAGGTGTCCAGCTCGATCACGTGGTCCACGTTGCCGAGGTTCTCGATGCAGCGTCGCTGGAGCTTCGGCGTGAGCGAGCGGTCTCGCATCGTCACGATCCAGGTGGTCGGTACGTCGGGCATCCCCGAACGGTCGACCGCCTCCCGGGTGACGGTCGCGCTGTCGGGGACGAGGCCGGCGACCACGGCGTCCTTCTGCGCCCGGGTCATGCCGTTGGCGAACATCCACCGTGCCACGGGCGCCGGTAGCACGTCGGACCTCGTGTTTGCTTTGCCCACGTACTTCGCGATCCACCTGACGGGAGGGAGCAGCGTGTCGACGATGGCCTCCCCCTGTGCCGGCACGCAGCACGCGAGGTAGATGGCGTGGCGGACCCGTTCGGGTCCGAGCGCGGTCACCACACCGGGCAGGGTGACGCCGGCCATCGAGTGGCCGACGAGCACGACGTCGCCCGCGCCGGCATCGTCGATCTGACGGACGGTGCTCGCCACGCACTCCGAGATGGTCAGCGTGTCGAGGTCGCCGGGTTCCCCGGCTCGCCCGGGAAGGTCGACCGCGACGGTCGTCACCGACGGGTCGATCGCCCGCAACGCGTCGATGGTCGGTTGCCAACAGGCTCCGGTGTGCTGCCCGCCGTGGACGAACACCACGGCAGGTCGCCCCGACGGCCGTACCTCCGGGCCCACCAGCTCACATCCCCGCGATCGCGTTGCCGTTGATGGTGAAGCCACCGTCGGCGGTCACCAACGACCCGGTGACGAACGCCGCCTCGTCAGAGGCGAGCCAGGTCGCGCAGTAGGCGATGTCGTCGGGGATGCCGAGGCGGGTGAGGTGGCCCGGTCCCATGGCGACTCCCGAGTCCTTCGCATGGGACACCACCCGACCGACGACGATCGTGTTGACCCGGATGCCGTGCGGGGCGTTCTCGACCGCCAGCGAACGCGTGATGCTGTTCATCGCCCCCTTCGCGGCGCCGTAGGCCGCGAAGCCGGAGAGGCCCACGATCGACTGGCCCGAGGAGATGTTGACCACGCTGCCACCACCTGCAGCGATCAGGTGCGGGAGTCCGTACTTGCAGGACCAGAAGACGTTCCCTGTCAACGTGCCGTGCAGGATCCGGTTCCACTCGTCGGTCGTGTAGTCGACCAACGGTTTGACGGTGGCGCTGACCGCGTCGGTCGGCGCCGCGTTGTTGACCAGGACGTCGACCTTCCCGAACTGTTGGGCGACGCCATCCATCGTGGACCGGACGCTGTCCTCCTCGGTGATGTCGAGCGGGAAGAACGCAGCCGTGCCCCCGGCGTCGGTGATGTTCGCCACCACCTTCTCGCCCTTCTCGACGGTGCGGCCGGTGACCGCCACGGCCGCCCCCTCGCGGCCGAACATCTCGGCGATCGAACGGCCGATGCCGCGCGTGGAGCCGGTCACGATGGCCACCTTGCCTTCGAGCCTCACGTCGTCCCCTTCCGGTTCCATGCGGCGAGCGAGCGGATCCTAACGACCGTCTTGACAGTCTTGTCAGAAACGGGGAGCCTGCGCCGGACGGCGGTCGAGGTCGTCGACACCGCCGAGGAGCCCGATGCCGATCCGTCCCGACTTCCTGTCCCGCTACGGCCCTTGGGCCCTCGTCACCGGTGCTGCCCAAGGGATCGGCCTCGCCTACACCCGGCGGTTGGCCGAGCTGAGTCTCGGGGTCGTGATGGTGGATGTGAACGCAGAGCGGCTAATCGAGGAGGCCGAGCGGATCCGAGGTTCCGTTCCGGGGGTCGAGCTCCGCACCGTGGTGTGCGATCTGAGCGATCGGGAGGCCGTCGTCGCCATGCTCGACTCGGTCGCCGATCTGGAGATCGGTCTGCTGGTCGCCAACGCCGCGGTTCCTTCGCTCGGCGCGTGGCTCGACGTGCCCCTCGACGCCAAGGTGACGTCGGTGCTCGTGAACTGCGCGTCGCCGGTCATCCTGGCGGACCGGCTGACCCCGGCGATGGCGCAGCGTCGACGTGGTGGGGTGGTCATCATGGCCTCCGGGTCGGCGCAGGCGGGTGCCTCGATCATCGCCGTCTATGCCGCCACCAAGGCCTTCGACCGCGTGCTCGCCGAAGGGCTGTGGCTCGAGCTCGGGCGCCACGGCGTCGATGTCACCACCGTGATGCCCGGTCCCGTTCGGACGCCCGGGTTGGCCGACACCCTCCCGGACGGCAAGCCCACCAGGTTCATGGAGCGCGCGATGGCCGAGCCGGACGAGATCGTCGAAGCCGCGCTCGCAGGCTTGGGCACCAAGGTCAACGTCCAGCCCGGCGGGTGGCTCGGGTCGGTGCTCGGCAAGGCGCTCGCGCTCGCACCCCGCACGTGGATGCTCCGGCTCGGCGACCGCAGCGTCCGAGCGATGTATCCCGACCGGTAGCGACGCCGGCGGGTCGGGTCAGTCCCCGATGAACTCCGGCGGGCGGCGTTCGATGAAGCTCTGCACGCCTTCCAGGCGGTCCTTCGTCGTCGAGATCAGCGCGAGCGCGGCAGCTTCCTCCTCGCGCGCGGTCCGAAGATCGGAGTCCAGGCTGCGACGGTAGAGGCGCTTCGCCATCCCGATCGACCGGGTCGGGCCGTCGGCGAGCCGCCCGGCCAGCTCCGTGGCCGTGGCGAGGACATCGTCCTCGGCGACCACGCGGTTGACCACGCCCCACGCACCGAGGGTCTCGGACGTCACCGGATCGCCGAGCAGGGCGAGCTCGTTGAGCCGATGGAACGGGATGATCCGGGGCAGGAAGTACGGATCGCCGGCGTGCGGGATCATGCCGCGCTTCACGAACACATGGGACCAGCGGGCGCCTTCGGCGGCGACGACGAGATCGGCGAGGAGGGCGAGGAGCCAGCCGGCCCCGGCAACCGTGCCGTTGACCGCGCTGACGACCGGGGTCTCCGTCTCCCAGAGCGCCTCGAAGAGCCGGTTGAAGTCCTGGGTCTTCCACCGGTAGTCGAGCGGCATGGACGACTGCACCACCGCATTCGAGCCGAGTGCATCGGCGCCGGTGCAGAAGTCGCGCTCGGTGCCGGTGATCACCACGGCGCGGATGGATCGGTCGTCGGCGAGACCCTGCACCCAGGCCGTGAGCTCGCGACACGTGTCGACATCGATGGCATTTCGACGATCAGGGCGGTTCAGGCGCACAGTGGCGACGGCGCCGACTAGGTCGATCGCCAAACCGTTCGACGGGTCCACGTCGCCGCCTCCTGCTCTCGGTTGCATGGACGGGTGACACTACTGCCAGATTTCTCGGGGCCCGACTGGCTGCCCTCCGGGCGGGGCGTCGAGACCAAGAATCGCCGGCTCCACAGCGTTGAAAACGGGGGCTACGGTGGCGGGTCGCTCCTTTGTGCCTCGTCAGAGTGTGTGCGTGATCTCACCGGCGCTGCCCCCGGCGTCGGTCGAGACCCGGTTTCCGGACCGAGGACGTCTGCCTCGGTCCGGAGGCCGCGGCCCGCCCGGGCCACGTGACGTCCCCGGCGATGCGTGCCGAGCAGCCCGCGCGTAGCTGCTGATTTGAACGGCACGGTTGCTATATGCGACTGATCGGCGGCACGATCGCGACCCGATGGCGGGCAGCGCTTCGCACCGAAGTAGCGCAAGCGGCCACCCGGTCGGGAGGCCCGTGGGCACACCGTGGGCACAACCGGGGTGGTCCACCGGGGTCCGCCAGCATCCGGCCCACTCCTTCTGACCTGCGCAGACGTCCGCGGTCGTCCGCCGAGATGCGCCGGAACCGCCTTCGGGACGCAGAGGTCGGGAGTTCAAATCTCCCCCACCCGACCAACGGCAAACATGCAGGTCAGCGAGGGTTTCGAACCCTCGCTGATTCGCGCCGATAGGGCGTGAACTACCCCTCTCGCGCGAACATCGCGCGTCCGCTGCCGTTCTCTGCCGTCCGGGCACAACGCCACATCGCCAGAGCCGTGTTGTCGCCGCTGCGCGGCGGGCGATCCGAGCGAGGCCCACGAGGTCACGTTCCGGTCTGCTCGCCATCGTCTGAGCTGAGAACAGCTTCGACCCCCCGCCTTGTCGCCGTCGGTTCCGGCGGTGACCGCCGAGCAGCATCAACACCCGCGCACAGAGTCAGGCCCACCAGCATGGAGTCTTGGCGGCAAGTGCCCGGGCTCATTGGGACGCCTCCGTCTACACGGTCTCGATGGTGACGTCGGCAGCGTGCGTGGCGAGCGCCTGGAGGTCGTCGGGGTCCGTCGTCAGCACAGTTGAGCCCGGTTCGGCGACGGCGACGACGAGTGCCTCGACGGCTGAGCCTCGGCGGGCGGCGGCTCGGAGTTGGCCGGCTCGTCGTGCGGTGCGCTCGGGAACGATGGGGTCGATGTCGCAAGCCCTGAGCAGGCGGTTGATGTTGGCGTCGGTTCCGGGTTTGCCGGTGGTCGACTCGGCGATGACGACGGTAGGTTCCGCCCCGTCCGACCAGCCAGGGGGAACCGGTGCCGGAGAACGAGACGCAGCGACCGCCGCTCCTGGGGGCGTCCGATCCGGATCGGCCGGCCATCGTCATGTCCCCGGGCGGCGCGGTGGTGACGTACCGCGAGCTCGAGGAGCGGTCGTGCCGCGTGGCCAACTTGCTGCGATCGCTCGGGCTCGGCGTAGGTGACCACGTGGCCGTGCTGCTCGAGAACCGCCCGGAGGTGTTCGAGGTCGTCTGGGCCGCGCTGCGGAGCGGGCTCTACGTCACGCCGATCAACTGGCACCTCTCCGCCGACGAGGCGGCGTACATCGTCTCCGACTGCGGGGCGTCGGTGCTCTTCGCCTCGGCGGGCCTCCGAGAGGTGGTCGACGCGCTGTCCGGCGTCGAGGGGGCGCTGCGGGTGCGCATGGCCGTCGGCGGCTCGATCGATGGGTGGGACGACTACGAGGCGCTGGTCGGGGCGCAGTCCGCCGACCGGTCGGCTGACGAGTCGGCGGGCGCGTTCATGCTGTACTCCTCGGGCACCACCGGCCGTCCGAAGGGCATCAAGCCTGCGGACATCGGCGGTCCGCTCGAGACGCCCTCGGGCTTCACGATGCTCGTGCAGCACCTGTACGGCGGCGGCGAGGACACCGTGTACCTCAGCCCGGCGCCGCTCTACCACGCCGCCCCGATCGGGTGGACGACCACGGTGCACCGCCTGGGTGGCACGGCGGTGGTCATGGAGCGGTTCGACCCGCTCGAGGTCCTCGAGCTGATCGAGCGGCACCGGGTCACGCACGTGCAGTTCGTGCCCACCCACCTCGTCCGCCTGCTGAAGCTGCCCGCCTCCGAGCGCGAGCGCTTCGACACCTCGAGCCTGCGTTACGTCATCCACGCCGCCGCGCCGTGCCCGCCCGACGTGAAGCGGGCGGCGCTCGAGTGGCTCGGACCCGTCGTGCACGAGTACTACTCCGGCAGCGAGGGAGCGGGCTTCTGCGCCATCGGCCCCGAGGAGTGGCTCGCCCACCCGGGCTCGGTCGGCCGGTCGCTGATGGGCGTCGTGCACATCGTCGGCCCCGACGGCGAGGAGCTGCCCGTCGGCGAGGAGGGGCAGGTGTGGTTCGAGTCGCCGCAGTCCTTCGAGTACCACGGCGATCCGGAGAAGACCGCCGAGGTGCACGACCCCCGCGGGTGGACGACGCTCGGCGACATCGGACGGGTCGACGAGGACGGCTACCTCTACCTCACCGATCGGGTCTCGAACATGATCATCTCCGGGGGAGTGAACGTGTACCCGCGCGAGGTCGAGGACGTGCTGGTGCCGCACCCGTCGGTCGCGGACGTGGCGGTGATCGGCGTGCCCGACCCGGACCTCGGCGAGCAGGTCCGGGCGGTGGTGCAGGTGGCCGACGGCGTCCCGGCCGACGACGCGCTGGCCCGCGAGCTCATCGAGCACTGCCGGGCACGGATCGCGCACTTCAAGTGCCCGCGCTCGGTGGTCTTCATCGACGAGCTCCCGCGGATGCCCACCGGCAAGATCGCCAAGCGGATGCTCCCTGACGACGTGCGCGGGCTGGGCTGAACCCGCGCCCTTCAGCTTCGGGGCTCGACGACCACCACGGCTGCGGAGCGACCGAACGGGCCGTCATGGTCGTACAGGTCGGAGGTGTTGAAGCCTGCGCCCACCGGCTGCACGAGGCCCTCGGCCCGCAGGCCCACCCACCGGCCGACCGGCGTCCTCGCCAGGTGCACGGTCAGCTCGGCATTGCGGAACGACCACTCGGAGAAGGAGAGCCGTCGATGGATCGCGCTCTGGGCGTAGTCCGCCGCGACCGCGGCCACCTCGGTCCGGAGCAGCGGCTCCCCGGCGACGATGGGTACGAGAAGGCCGATCCACTGGTGCAGCCGGTGGTCGCCGGCGGCGGGCATGGCCTGGACGGACACCGCCGTGCTGTCGAAGCATGGCCAACCGATCAGCTCACCCGCCTGCCGGTTCGGCTCATCCAGCGCCGGGGCCTCTCCCGGATCGAACGGCGAGGGGCGGTCGAGCACCTCGGCGGGCAGGTTCAGGTCGGTGCGCCGCACGACCACGCTGGTGGCGGACGCCACCTCCCGACCGTCCACGCTGACGGCCCCCCGCTGTCGCTGCACCCGCGAGCCGCCGGCCGGCGCCGTGCACGACCAGTCGAGCGGCCCGTGCGGCACCGGCGCGGAGAGCTCGACGGTGAGGCGTGCGAGCGTGCCCTCGGTCGGCGTGAGACGGCCGGCGAACAGCGCGGCGAGGGCGGCGCCGTGGACGAGGCGTGGATCCCACGGGCCGACCGCCGTCTCGGTGGGGACGAAGCGGTGGGGACCGTCGGGCTCGAAGGCGGCAGCGGTCACGGAGCTCAGGCGTCCATGGCGGCGTGGAGCTCGGCGAGCGCCTCGAGCTTCTCGAGGTACTCGGCGAGGGAGGCGTGCCGGAAGGTCGGGTACGTGATCGTGGCGCCGCAGGCCGCCGTGGCCGCGAGGACATCCTGGGTCTGCGCCGGCTCGTCGATCGGCTCGACGCGCCGGCCGGCGGGGAGGATCACTTCGAACCCGGCGGGGACCTCGACGCGGTCGAGCCACTCCTTGGCCTGTTCGGGGCGGACGGCGAAGGGGTTCCACCCGTCGCCCAGCGCGACTGCCCGGCGGAGGGACCGCAGGGTCCGGCCGCCGATCCAGATCGGGACGTGCTCCTGCACGGCGGGCGGGTCGATGACGAAGCCGGCGAACTCGTAGTGGTCGCCGTGGTACTCGGGCTCGCGCTGCGACAGGGAGGCGCGCAGGGCCCGGAGCGCATCGTCGGCCCGCTCCCCGCGACCCTCGAAGGTCGCGCCGAGGAGGTCGAACTCGGCCTCGAGGCTGCCGACCCCGACGCCGAGTATCACCCGGCCGCCGCTCACGACGTCGAGGGTGCCGTAGCGCTTGGCGATCTCGAGGGGGTGGTGGTACCCGAGGACCAGCACGTGGGTCGCGAACCGGATGCGGCTCGTGCGGGCGGCCAGGTAGCCGAAGGTGGCGAGCGGGTCCCAGTAGCGGGCGCCCCGCCGCGCCACCTCCTCAGCGGGGAGGCCGACGTGCTCGCTGCACGTGAGGTGGTGGTAGCCCAACCGGTCGGCGGCCTCCGCCACGCGGGCGAGCTCCTCGATCGACGCCGACTCCTCCCAGGGGGCGTGGGTCGGCGGGGCCATCGTGACCACCGGGGACGCGACGGCGAGCTTCATCGTCCCCGGCCTGGCTGCACGTCCGGACCCTACCGAGCCGCTGCGAGTCGACGCCGACGTCGAGATCGGGGTGCGGCATACGCTCCGCCACCGATGACCGCGCTCGAGGGCGTTCCCTCCGACGACCTGCCCGACGTGCTCGCCACGGGCCGGAGCGACGTCAGCGCGCTCTTCGTCTCCTTCTCGGCCCGCCACCCCGACGGGCGGGATGCCGAGTACCTCCGCTGGCACTCGCTCGACCACCGCCCGGAGCAGCACCGCCTGGACGGCCTCCGCGGCTCGCTGCGCCTCGTGTCCACCCCGGCCTGCCGGGTGGCCCGGGCGGCGGCGGCGTCGCCCTACGACGACGTCGACCACGTGATGACCTACCTGTTCCGGGACCGGTCGGTGGTCGAGCCCTTCTACGCGCTGGGCGCCGCCCTCGGTGCGGGCGGCCGCATGCCGCTGCGCCTCCCGAGCCTGGGCCTGGCGACCTTCGACGTGGCCGGGATGGTCGCGGCACCGGAGGCCGTCATCGGCGCCGACATCCTCCCATGGCGTCCGGCCCGTGGCGTCTACCTGCTGCTCGAGGAGGGCGGCGCGCCCGCCGGCGAGCTCACCTCGGTCACCGGGGTCGCGGGAGCGTGGTGGGCGACGAGCGACCCCACCGACGGCGAGGTCCGCCAGGTGACCTTCTGCTTCCTCGACGACGACCCCGTCGAGGTGGCCGTGCGGATCCGACCGGCTCTTCAACGGCGCTGGGAGGGCTCGGCGGTGGCGCCGCTGCTGGCGGGCCCGTTCCACGTCGCCGTGCCGTTCGATTGGGACCGGTACCTGCCGTGACGCGAGCCGCGGGCGAGACCCGGAGCGGGAGCCCTGGAGGGGGAGACATGGACGACATCGAGGCGATCAAGCAGCTGAAGGCTCGGTACTTCCGCACGCTGGACACCAAGGACTGGGACGGCTACCGCAGCGTGTTCACCGAGGACGTCGTGATGGACACGAGCGCGTCGGGCGGCGGGGTGATCGAGGGCATCGACGCGTTCATGGACTTCCTGCAGGAGGCCCTGGCCGACGCCGTGACCGTGCACCAGGGCCACATGCCCGAGATCGAGATCACGTCCGACACCACCGCCACGGGGACCTGGGCGCTGCACGACATCATCATCTGGCCCACGGGGATGCGGCTCGACGGCTACGGCCACTACCACGAGACCTACGAGAAGGGCGCCGACGGGTGGCGCATCAAGACGTCGACCCTCACCCGCCTCCACGCCGACTTCGCCGTGCCGGAGGAGGAGGGCTGATGCCGGCTGCCGTGATCACCGGCGGGGCGTCGGGGCTCGGTCGGGCCCTCGGCGAGCAGTGCGCCATGCGCGGCATGGACGTCGCCCTCCTCGACCTCGACGGTGACCGGGCCGTCGAGGAGGCGAAGACGCTGGCGTCGGCCCACGGCGTCGCCGCGCACGGCCTGCGGGTCGACGTCTCCGATCCGAGCAGCGTCGACGGTGCCGTGGCCGAGGTCGACGCCCGGCTCGGTGCTGCCGACGTCGTCGTGTCGAACGTCGGCGTGCAGCTGTTCGGTGCGGTCGAGCGGTTCACCGACGACGAGTGGCGGTGGGTGCTCGACGTCAACGTCGTCGGCTCCGCCCGCGTGGCGCGGTCGTTCCTCCCGCTCCTGCGCCGCTCGTCGCAGCCCCGCCTCGCATTCACGACGTCGTCGTCGATCCTGGATCCGGGCAGCCGGCTCGGCGCCTACCAGGCCAGCAAGTTCGCCGTCTGGGGCCTGGCCGAGACGCTCCGGCTGGAGCTGGCCGACGACGGCATCGCCGTCACCGTCGTGTTCCCCTCGGGGATGATGTCGCGGCACCTGGAGACGAGCGAGCAGGCCCAGCCCGAGACGTTGCGCCGGCCGATCGCCTCCGACGAGGACTTCGAGGTCATGGTGGCCAGCAACCCCGGGATGGCCTCGATGCTGGCCACGCCCGAGGCGTCACGGCCGGAGAGAAGGTCCTGCTGCTGCACCGTCGGCGAACCGGGACGAGGCGGGGTTCCGCGAAGCGTTCGACTTCGACATCCGGCGCACGCCCAACGAGCACGTGGCCTTCGGTTTCGGGCCCCACTTCTGCCTCGGGGGCCGACCTGGCGCTCGCCGACCCGGCCGAACCGCCCCACCGGCCGTCGACCTTCGTGAGCGGCTACCAGGGGTTGCCGGTGCGGTTCACGCCGATGGCGCCGTCCGGCCGATGGGCTGGGTCGTCGACGGCACGACGTGCTCACGCCGGAGCCGCTCACGCGGGCGCTGCGGGCGAACCGGGTCGACGCCGACGTCGACGTCCTGCGCGCCGCCGCCGGCTGCCTCGCCCGCTGGCAGCGCAGCCGCCTCGAGCCGAGCACCGTCGTGCACGGTGACTACCGGCTCGGGCCACTCGGCGCTCGCTGAGCAGCCGCACAGGAATTCGACTCCGTCCGGGCCCCCGGCGCCGAGGCCGAGGCCCCGACCCTGCAGGGCTGGTGGACCGTCACCAACCCGAGCGCGTCGCTGCCCGCCGCACCCCCGCCGCCGCCCGACGTGCCCGAGGACGGGCTGCTCGTGCAGGGGGGTCCCCAGGACGCTTCCGACCTGCCCGGCGGCGTCGGCGGGCCCTCCGCCTTCGCCGCGATCGTCCACGAGGTGCCTCGCGGGGAGGTGGCCGACCGGCTCGTGCTGACGTTGGCCGACGGCGCGGCGTCGACGCCGCTCGCCCCGCTGCGGGCCTGCCCGCTGGCCACGACGACCTTCCGTCCCGCCCAGGGCGGGTCGATGGAGGACGCCCCCGACTACGACTGCGCGTCGGCGATCGTGGCCGAGCCCAGCGCGGACGGCTCGACCTACGAGTGGGCGGCCGGGGAGCTCGAGCGCAACGGCCTGGTCGGCGTGGCCATCGTGGCGGTGGGATCGAACGACCGCGTCGTGCTCGCGCCGCCGGGTGACGGCTCCCTGGTCACCATCCCCGAGGGCGATGCCCGCGACCCGGACGACGGGGCGGCGGTGCCCACGCCGGAGGTCGCGGCGCCCGCCGGCCGGTCGCCGACCTCGCCCGGCGGTGGCGCACGTCCGGCCGCGCCGGCTCCCGCCCCGCCGGTGGCGGCGCCCGCGGCAGCGCCGGTGCCCGCGCCGGCGCCGGTCGTGCCCGACGTCGCCCCCTCGTTCCAGCCGACCGCCGCCGTCGGCGAGGAGGAGCTCGACGGGATCGTGGCCGCGCTGGCGGTGCTCGCCCTCGCCGCCGGCTCGGCGCTCTGGGCCGCCGCGGGTCGCGGCGACCCGGACGACGTCGTCGGCGCCCCGACCGCCGTCGCGCCGGGCTGACAGACTCCGGCGATGCGCGAGCACGGGAGCCGGACGTGATGGGTGTCGCCTCGATCCTGCGGAGGGCGGTGGTGCTGGCCGGAGCGGTCATGGCGGGCCGCGCTGTCGCCCGCCGCCAGCGCCTCGTCGCGGACGTTCCGTCCGACCTGCGCACGCCGTTCCTGTACCTGCCCGGCGTCGACAGTGACCGGTCCCTGCGCGTCGCCCGGTGGCTGACCACCAAGGTCCCCTTCCCGGCGCCGAAGGGCGTGACGATCTCGGAGCGCACCACCGCCCGCCGCGACGGCGGCGAGATCCGCATCGTCGTCTACGAACCCGACGTGCCGCGTGCACGCCCGAGCGGGGCGCTGCTGTGGATCCACGGCGGCGGCATGGTGTTCGGTGTGCCCGAGCAGAGCCACGAGACGTGCGCGCACGTGGCCCGGGAGCTCGGCATCCTCGTCGCCAGCGTCGACTACCGCGTCGCGCCGGAAGATCCGTTCCCGGCCCCGCTCGACGACTGCATGGACGCCCTGGCCTGGTTGCACGCCCACGCCGGCGACCTCGGCATCGACCCGGACCGCCTCGCCGTCGGCGGCGACAGCGCCGGTGGCGGGCTCGCCGCCGCCGTCAGCCAGCGGGCTCACGACGAAGGTGAGCTCGCCGTCGCGTTCCAGGCGCTCGTGTACCCGATGATCGACGACCGCACCGTGCTGCGCGACGGTCCCGACACCCTCGTGTGGTCGCGAGCGTCGAACCGCTTCGGCTGGACGGCCTACCTCGGCCGCGCCCCCCGCTGGGACGACGCCCCGGCCTACGCCGCGCCGGCCCGGCGCGAGGACCTGCGCGGGCTGCCCCCGGCGTGGATCGGGGTGGGCGACATCGACCTCTTCCACGACGAGGACGTCGACTACGCCCGGCGCCTCCAGGAGGCCGGCGTCCCCTGCGAGCTGCACGTCGTGCCCGGCATGTTCCACGGCGCCGACGGCATCGTGCGACGCGCCTCGGCGTCGGTGGAGTTCCGCGACCGGCTCACCGACGCCCTGCGGGGCGCGGTCGGCTCGAGCCCTGCGGCAGCGCCGCGCTGAGCTCGACCTTCTCCGGGTCGAAGCTGAGGAACCCGGCGATGCGCGAGCTCTCGGGCAGCGGCTCCTCGTAGCTCCAGGCCACATCCTCGACCACGGTGCCGTCGACCTCGGCGGCCCAGTACGAGGCCCAGCCCTTGTAGTTGCACCACGACGTGGTCTCGGTCCGCCGGAGCAGGTCGGTGCGCACGTGGGCGGGGTCGACGTAGAGCTTGGGCTCGAGGCCGGTCTCGAACAGGATGAGGGTGTCGTCGGTGTCGACCAGGGTGGCCCCGGCCACCGTCGCCACGAGTCGGCGGGTGGTGGGGTGGAGGTCGACCCGGTGGTAGGGGTTCGGCGGGTAGGTCACCAGCTGCCGCCCCTCCTCGAACCAGGTGTCGACCGCGTCCCAGGGCACCTTCACGAACCCGGGCGCCTCGGGCTCGGACTCGTGGGGGAGGTCACCGACCTCGTCCACCGGGAAGGCGTACGCCAGCATCTGCCCGGGGCGGTGCACGAGCAGCGCCTTCTCGGTGTCGATCACCGCCTGGCCACCCTTCTCGGCCCGGATCCGGCGGGGGTGGGGCTCGATCCAGGTGATGGCGCCGTCGGGCAGCGGGGGCGACGACCACCCGACCCGTGATGCGCCGAAGGGACCCGTGCCCGAGGTCAGGCTCATGGGCGGAGCCTAGGAAACGTCGCCGGACGCTCCACACCCGCCGAGCGCCCCGCGTGTAGCGGGAGTCCGGTGCCGTCGCCGGCGTCCCGGAGGATCCGGTCGCAGCCCTGGCTCGACCGCTTCCTGTTGGTCCCCGGCCTGCGCCTGGGCGGCGGCACGGACGAGGATCCAGCGCAACGCGATCGCCGAGCGCGGCCTCGGCCTACCTCGCGCCGAGGCCGATGGCGTTCGCCCAGAGGCGGGTGAGCTGCTCGGCCACGGTGTCGAGGTCGTAGTCGCCCCAGCCCTCGACCACCCACAGCTCGGCGACCCGGGCGACCATGGACCCGAGGGCGAGCGCGGCGATCTCGGCGTCGACGGTGGCGTCGGCCACGCCGGACTGCTGGAGGCGGCGGATCGAGCGCTCCGCCCGGTCGGCGAAGTGCCGCTGGCGTTGCATGCGGGCCTCGTTGACCTGGTCGTCGTAGCGCGACACCTCCTCGATGACGCCCATGATCTTGCCGTTCTGGCGGTAGCGCTCGAGGTAGCGCCGGTTCGCCCGCAGCAGCCGCTCCCACTCGCCGGCGTCGGGCTCGTCGCCCTCGCCCTCGCGATCGGGCGGCGCGGTCAGGAAGGCCTCTTGCGCCTCGGCCACCTCGCGGAAGACCTGCTCCTTGGAATCGAAGTAGTGGTAGAAGGACCCGTGCGACAGGCCGGCCCGATCGGCGATGTCGGAGATGCGGGCCTCCAGGAAGCCGGTCTCCTCGAACACGTCCTTCGCCGCCTCCACCAGCCGGGCGCGGGTCTGCGCCCCCTTGCGGGACCGGGGCGCACCGGCGGGTCGCGGTTCGGATCGGGTTCGGGGCATCGGGCTGGCTCCCTCCTCAGGCGTCGTGACCAGTCGAGCAGGTGCGACAGGGCGCGACGGTCATCCTCGGTGAGCGGGCGCAGGGCCTCACCCTCCCCGGTGCCGCCACACGACGCCCGGCACCGGCCAGGCGTCCCGCCGGAGCGCCTTGTTGTCGATCCTCAACGCGGGCCAGGAGCGGCCGCCCGAACGCGTGCCCGGACCCGTCCGGTGGTCGACATCGACATCGATGGTAGGGCTGCCGATCGGGGCGCCGTCACAGGGCCGAGCGGTAGTCGCCCTCCTTGGAGGAATCGCCGAAGCCCCGCACCATCGCTTCGACGGTGAACGACGCGATGAGCATCCCGTCCTCGTCGTGCACCCGGCACTCCGAGTGGGTCATGCCGCCGGAGGCCGACGTCGAGCGATGGTGGTAGAGCATCCAGCGGTCGGCGCGGACGTCGGCGTGGATCGAGAGGGAGATCTGGTTGATGGCGGTCGACAGCGTGCGGTGCGCCTGGTCCTGGCCGATGCCAGGGTGGGGCCGCATGGCGGCGGCGATCGACATGTGGCCGGTGTACTGCGCGAGCAGGCTGGCGTGGATGGCCTGGTCGTCCGGGAGCCGGCGGAACCGGACCCAGGTGGACAGCTCGGGAGGGCCGAGGGGCGCGTCGGGCTCGCCGGTGTAGGCGTCGCCGACGATGCGCAGGTCGCGACCGGTGACGCCCATGTCGTAGGGCGTCGAGTCGTCCGGACCGGGCACGTCCGGGGCGGGCTCGGCGTGGCGCAGCACCTCGGGCGCGGTGACGTCGAGGAGCACGGTGCCGAACGCGCAGGTTCGCTCGCCCTGCACCGCCGTGGTGCGCAGGGCGGTGAACGTGCGGCCCTCGGTCACCGGGTCGAGCAGCACGTGGTAGGGCTCGTGGGCGTTCGCGGCCCGGGTGAAGATCATCGTGGCCGACACGGCGCGGCGACCCGGCGCGTGGCGTGAGGCGGCGGCGATCGACTGGCCGAGGATCTGGCTGCCCTCGACGACGGGCCGCCGCCAGTCGGCCCGGGCGGCGCTGACGTAGCGGCGCTCGCCGTCGGGTCGCACGTCCAGCACCTCGACGAGGTCGGTGGCGTCGCCCCAGTTGGGGAACCGCACGACGTCCCGGGGATCGTCGCCGTCGGCGGGCTCGGACAGGAGCACGTCGTCGACGCGCTCGGGGTCGATGCGGACGTGGCCGGCCAGCGCGCCTTCGCCCGGCGACCAGGCCCCGTGCGTCCGAGCCTCCGGCGCCACGTCCTCGAGGGGGATCCAGAGCTCGGGAGCGTCCCCAGGGCGATCGACCCGCTCCGGTGCCGTCGTGTCGGCGAGCACGGCGCCGGCGAGGAGCACCCGCGCTCGGGAGGGCATGGCCGTGGGCATCGGCCGACCATAGGCCCCGGGATGCAGGAGGTTTCGACGTCGATGTCAAAGCCTTCACCATGGCCTCGCCGATCCCGCCGGTCCGCGTGCTGCGCGCTCGCACGCTGGCCGGCATCGTGGCGTCGCTGACCGTGCTCGGTGCCGCCGGTCCGGCGCACGCGGCCGCCGGGACGACGAGCGGGTGGTGGGCGTCGTCGCCCCTCGTGGTGGCACCCGACGTCGGCGACGGCCAGCTGCTCGTGCAGGGCGGGCCATCCGACGACGAGCCGCTCGCGTACGCCGGCATCAGCTTCCTGCTCGAGGAGGGGGAGGAGCCGCAGTCCCTGACGCTGACCGTGGCGGAGGGCTCGGCCTCGACGCCGGCTGCCGAGCTGCGGCTGTGCGCGCTGGACGCACCCGCCACGCCGGCTGCCGGCGAACCGGCCGACGGCGCCCCGGCGCCGGACTGCGCCACCGAGGTGGTCGCGGCGCCGTCCGGCGACGGCGCCACGTACACCTTCGACGTGGGCGCCCTCGCCGGCGACGACTCGCTCGACGTCGCCGTGCTGCCCGGTCAGCAGGCCACCCGCGTCGTCCTCGAGGCGCCGGACACGAGCGCGCTCACCGCCGCTGCACCGATCACGCCGATCGGGAGCGGCTCGGGCTCCCCGGGCGCGCCGGCACCGGCCACGCCGTCGTCCTCCGGCTCCTCGTCAGGGGGCGCCGGGCCCTCGACCGCCGGACCGTCGGTCCGCGCCCCGAGCGCCACGCCGTCGGTGTCCATCCCGAGCGGGTCGACATCGGCATCGAACCCGCCCGCCGCGACCGACGGCGAGGAGGAGGCGGCGGCACCCCTGCGCCCGCCGACCCCGTTCGAGCCGGCGGTCTCCGTCGGCGGCGGATCGGACGGGGCCAGCGTCCCGGTCGCGGTGCTGTTCGTCGGCCTCGCCGGCCTCGCCGCCGCCCTGTGGACCATGGCGGGTCGCGAGCCGGAGGTCGTCACCGACGGGCAGACCCTCCCGACCTGACCCCGCCAGGGAACCGGACGCGCCTGCGTTGCACGAGCCCGTGCCAGGGTGAGCCGATGGCGCCGTCCTTCCAGCTGTTCCTGCCCCAGATGCGCATGTCGCACGAGGCGATCGTCGAGCGGGCCCGCGCCGCCGAGGCGGTGGGGTTCGAGGGGATCTCGTTCATGGATCACCTGGCGCCGCCGCTGGCGTCCGAGCAGGACATGTGGGAGGCCATGCACATCGCTGGCTGGGTGCTGGCCCACACGACGACGTTGCAGGTCGGCCACCTCGTCCTGTGCGATGCCATGCGCCACCCAGCGGTGCTCGCCCGGCAGGTGACCTCCCTCGACCACGCGTCGGGCGGCCGGTTCGAGGTGGGCATCGGGTGGGGGTCGGTGCCTGACGAGCTGGAGGTGTTCGGCGTGAGCTCCACGCAGGCCAGGGTGCGGGTCAGCCGCCTCGCGGAGTCGCTGGAGATCATGCGGGCGCTGTGGACCGGTGAGGTGGTGGACCACCAGGGAGAGCACTTCGCCCTCGCCGGCGCCCAGCAGCGGCCGGTGCCGACGCGGCCCATCCCGATCACCATCGGCGGGGTCGGCCGCAGGACGCTGGCCCTGGTGCGGCGGCACGCCGACTGGTGGAACGTCCCGGTGCACGAGCTGCACCGGCTCGACGAGCTGCGCGACCAGGCCGGCGACGCCCGGGTGTCCACCCAGGCGCGCGTGGCGCTGCTCGCCGACGAGTCGGAGCGGGAGGAGGTCACGGCCACCCTGCGCCGGCGCTTCGGCGACAACGTCATGGGCACCGGCGCGCTGATCGGCACCGTCGACCAGGTCGCCGACCACCTCCGGGCCGAGCAGGAGCGCGGCGTCGAGCGCTTCTGCGTGTGGTTCACCGACTTCGCTCCGGTCGCCACGATCGAGCGCTTCGGTGAGGTCGTCGCTGCCGTCGGCACCTGAGCCCGGGGAGGGCTACGTTCGGGCCGTCGCCGAGCCCGTCGGCACCACGCGAGGGAGCACACGATGGCCGAGGAGCGACGGTGCACCACTGGTTCACGTACCCGCTGATCACCCACCCGTACGAGCCCGGCCTCGTCACGCGGGACGGTCTCGTCCGCATCGCTCGCGCCGCCGAGGACGCCGGATTCGACGGCATCGGGTTCACCGACCACCCGGCGCCGTCGCAGAAGTGGCTCGACGGCGGCGGGCACGACGCGCTCGACCCGTTCGTGGCGCTCGCCGTCGTCGCCGCGGTCACCGACCGGCTCCGGCTCATCCCCAACATCGTCGTGCTGCCCTACCGCAACCCCTTCGTGGTCGCGAAGGCGGCGGCCACGCTCGATGCCCTCTCCGGCGGCCGCTTCGTCCTGTCCACGGCCACCGGCTACCTGCGCAGCGAGTACCGGGCGCTCGGCGTCGACTTCGAGGAGCGCAACGCCCGCTTCGACGAGGCCCTCGAGGTCCTGCACGGGGTCTGGAGCCAGGACGAGTTCAGCTACGAGGCGCCCGGCTTCACCGCCATGGGCGTCACCGCGAACCCCAAGCCGGCGAAGGTGCCCATCTGGATCGGCGGCAACAGCCCGCTCACCCGCCGGCGGGTCGCGTCACACGGCGACGGCTGGAACCCGTTCCCCGCCCCGGCGTGGCTGGCGAAGACGGCGCGCACGATCCCGCTCGAGGGGCTCGACGACCTCGCGCCGATGCTCGACCACCTGTGGGCCCAGGTCGACGCCGCCGGTCGCGCCCGCGACGAGATCGACGTCGCCTTCACCACCGGTCTGCCCGGTCCGGCGGATCCCGCCTTCGACGCCGACGCCCACCTCGACATGCTCGGCGCCATGGCGGCGCTCGGCATCACGTGGAGCTCCATCACCGTGCCTGGCGATTCGATCGACGCCGCGGTCGAGGCGCTCGAGCGGTACGGCTCCGAGGTGATCGGACGCACCTGATCATGTGGTCGCGAAGGACGGTATCGTGACCACATGGACGTCGGGGTCCGCGCGCTCAAGGCGAAGCTGTCCGCGTACCTGCAGCGTGCGGCCGCGGGGGAGCACATCACCGTCACCGACCGGGGTCGGCCGGTGGCGGTGCTCGGTCCACCGATCGGTGGCGTCGACCTCGATGCCGCGGCGCAGGCGGGCTGGCTCACGCGGTCGACCCGGAGCGGGCTCGGACCGGTCCGGCGGCAGCGGTCGCCGCGTTCGATCCAGGCCGTGCTCGACGAGGACCGTGCGGAGTGACCCTCTACGTGGACACGAGCGCGCTCCTCAAGCGCTACGTGGAGGAGCCCGACTCCGACCGGGCCGACGAGCTGCTGGCCGCTGACCCCGAGCTCGTCACTGCTCGGCACACGGTGGTCGAGGTGCGCCGCAACCTGTCGCGGCTGTTGGACCTCGCGTCGGCGAACGCCGCCCGGTCGCTGGGGCTCCAGGTGCTCGGCGCCTGACCGCCGAGGACGCACGACGGAGCAGCGCGGTCAGCACCCGCCGTCGTGGACGGTGGCGCCCGCCACCAGGGTGCGGCGGACGAGATCCGCGGCCGGCGCCGCCAGTGCCTCGGCCAGCGGGGCTCGCAGCAGGCACAGGTCGGCCGGCGCCCCCACCTCGACCCGCCGCGTGAGGCGGCCGGGGTCGTCGGGCGCGCCGAGGAGCAGCGCCAGCGCCGCCGCCGGATCGACGGCCTCGCCGGCGCCGAGCACCTCTCCCTCGGCGGTGCGGCGGGACA
>Ga0208490_100034_pt1 | contig 121084 bp, 117 predicted proteins | sample SubbioAug_CSWold_FD_184818 | JGI IMG/M metagenome (GOLD analysis project Ga0208490, IMG submission 184818) | Serpentinite rock and fluid subsurface biosphere microbial communities from McLaughlin Reserve, California, USA - CR11Aug_CSWold (SPAdes) | ecosystem: Environmental > Terrestrial > Deep...
CCCCGCCGTTCCAGCGCGGCACGGTGGCGCGCTGGCCGGTGGCGCGTTTCACCCAGGCCGTCATGTCGTGGATGCGCACCATTTCCAGCAGGCGCCCGCCAAACAGGAAGCAGTCGCCGGGCTTCAGGCGCGCGGCAAAGCTCTCTTCCACGCTGCCCAGCCGGGCGCCGCCCACCACCTGCACCACCATGCTGGCGTCGCTCACGATGGTGCCGATGTGCATGCGGTGGCGCCGCGCCAGCCGGGCGTCGGGCACACGCCAGATGCCGGCCTCATCAGGCACGGCGCGGCGGTAGTCGGGGTAGGCGGCGAGCGAGGCGCCGCCCTGCGAGACGAATTCCAGGCACCAGGCCCAAGCCTCATCGCTCAGCGCCGCGTAGGCGGCCGTGCCACGCACCTCGGCCAGTAGCGCCTCGGGCGTGAAGCCGCCGCCCAGCGCCACGGTGACGAGGTGCTGCACCAGCACGTCCAGCGGCTGGTCGGGCGAGGGCCGGGCCTCCACCCGGCCGCTTTCCACGGCGCTGCGCGCGGCCACGGCCTCCACCAGTTCCAGACTGTGCGTGGGCACCAGCGTCACGCGCGAAGGCCGCCCCGGCGAGTGCCCTGAGCGGCCGGCGCGCTGCAGCAGCCGCGCCACGCCCTTGGGCGAGCCGATCTGCAGCACGCGTTCTACCGGGGAAAAGTCCACGCCCAGGTCGAGGCTGCTGGTGCACACCACCGCGCGCAGCGAGCCGGCCTTCAGCCCGGCCTCGACCCATTCGCGCACCGCGCGGTCGAGCGAGCCGTGGTGCAGCGCGATGGTGCCGGCCCATTCGGGCCGCGTGTTCAGCAGCGCCTGGTACCAGATCTCGGCCTGCGAGCGCGTGTTGGTGAACACCAGCGTGGTGCTGCTGCGCTCGATCTCGCCCACCACCTGCGGCAGCATGCTCAGGCCCAGGTGGCCGGCCCAGGGAAAGCGCTCGCCGCGCTCGGGCAGCAGGGTGTCGATCTGCAGCTGCTTGGGCTCCTGGCCCTGCACCAGCACGCCGCTGCCCGCGTCTTGTGGGCCGAGCAGCACCCGCTGCGCCTCGTCCAGATTGCCCAGCGTGGCCGACAGGCCCCACACGCACAGCGCCGGGTTCCAGCCGCGCAGGCGGGCCAGCGCCAGCTGCACCTGCACGCCGCGCTTGTTGCCCAGCAGCTCGTGCCATTCGTCCACCACCACCATGCGCACGCGGCCCAGCACCTCGGGCGCATCGGCCCGCGCCAGCAGCAGCGACAGGCTTTCGGGCGTGGTCACCAGCACCGTGGGCAGGCGCTGGTTCTGGGCCTGCCGCTCACCGCTGGACGTGTCGCCGCTGCGCGCGCCGGCGCTCCAGTGCGGTGCCAGTGCGGGCAGCGGCGCCTGCAGCGCGCGCAGCGTGTCGGCCGCCAGGGCGCGCATGGGCGTGATCCACAGCACCGTGAGCGGGGCGGGCGGGGGTGGGCGTTTCGGTGGCGCTGCCGGGTCTGCGGCGGCCTTCTTCTGTCTGGGCGGCGCGGCGAAGGCCAGCAGCGCGCCCAGCCACACCGCGTAGGTTTTGCCGGAACCCGTGGTGGCGTGCAGCAGGCCCGACTGGCCGGCCGCCACCGCATTCCACACGGCGCGCTGGAAGCGGAAGGGCTTCCAGCCCTGCGCGCTGAACCAGGCCAGCAGCTCGGCGGTCTTCATGCGGGCGGCGTGGTCGATGGCGAAACCGGCAGCAGCGCGGCCAGCGTCTGCAGCGTGTCGGCTTCCTCCACCGGCTTGTCTTCGCGCCAGCGCAGCATGCGGGGGAAACGCACCGCAATGCCGCTCTTGTGGCGCGGGCTGCGGCCGATGCCCTCGAAGCCCAGCTCGAACACCAGCGTGGGCTTCACGCTGCGCACCGGGCCGAAGCTCTCCACCGTGGTCTTGCGGATGATGGCGTCCACCTTCGCCATTTCGACGTCGGTGAGGCCCGAGTAGGCCTTGGCGAAGGGCACCAGCTGGCGGCCTTCGGTGCCGGGCGGCGCGTTCCACACGGCAAAGGTGTAGTCGCTGTAGAGGCTGGCGCGCCGGCCGTGGCCGCGCTGGGCGTAGATGAGCACGGCGTCCACGCTCATGGGGTCGATCTTCCACTTCCACCAGGTGCCCACGTCTTTGGTGCGGCCCACGCCGTAGGCCGCTTCACGCTGCTTGAGCATCATGCCTTCCACGCCGAGCGAGCGGGCGGCTTCGCGCTGCTGCGCCAGCGCGGCCCAGTTCTCGCCCTGCAGCAGCGGGCTGGCCACCAGCTGCGGGTGGCGCAGGTCGGCCACCAGCGCGTCCAGCGTGTCGCGGCGGCTGTGCTGGGGCAGGCCCCGCACGTCCAGGCCCTGCCACTCCAGCAGGTCGTAGGCCACCAGCACCACCGGCAGCTCGCGCAGCAGCTTGGGGCCGAGCGTCTTGCGGCCGATGCGTTTCTGCAGCTCGGCAAAGGGCTGGGCGCAGCCGTCGGTGCGCTCGGGTTGCGTGGGGTCGGGTCGCCAGACGACGATTTCGCCGTCGAGCACGGTGCCGTCGGGCAGGGCCTCGCCCAGGGCGGCGAGTTCGGGGTAGCGGTCGGTGACCAGTTCTTCGCCGCGCGACCAGAGCCACACCTGGCCGGCGCGCCTGACCAGCTGGGCGCGGATGCCGTCCCACTTCCATTCCACCTGCCACTGCGCCGGCTCGCCCAGCAGCTCGGGGAAGCGCTCCAGCGCTTCGTTGAACGGGTGCGCCAGGAAGAAGGGGTAGGGCTGGCCGCTGGTTTTCTGGTTCAGCTCCTGCGGGTCTTCGGGTGCAATCAGCGCCTGGAAGTCGGCCGCGATGGGCGTGGCGCCGATGTGGGTGTAGCCCATGAGGCGCTGCGCGATGCGTTTGGCGTCCACACCGGCCACCGCCGCCAGCGCCTGCGTGACCTGCAGGCGCGACACGCCCACGCGAAAGCCGCCGGTGATGAGCTTGAAGTACACCAGCCGTTCTTCCGGGGGCAGCTGCGCCCAGTGGCGGCGCAGGGCGTCGGCCTGCGCGTCGGGGCTGAGCTTGCGCAGGGGCAGCAGCTCGCTGCGCATCCACTGGGCCAGCCCGAGCGCGTGGGGTTCGGTGGGGGGCGGGAGCAGCAGCGAGATGGTTTCGGCCAGGTCGCCCACGGCCTCGTAGCTTTCGGAGAACAGCCACTCGGGCAGGCCGGCGGCGTTGCGTGCCAGCTCGCGCAGCAGGCGCGCGGGCACCAGCTGGCGCGGCTTGCCACCGGCCAGGAAGTACACGGCCCAGGCCGCGTCTTCGGCCGGCACGGTGCGCAGGTAGGCCTGAAGCGCCAGTTGCTTGTCGCGGCTGCCGGTGCTGGCGTCCAGCTCGCGGTAGAGGGCGGCGAAGGCTTTCATGGGGCCGGGTGGTCCTGTGAGGCTTTCCCTTCGACCTCGATATCCGTTCGCCCTGAGCTTGTCGAAGGGCCCTCGGGGAATGCTTTGAAGGCTTCGACAGGCTCAGCCCGAACGGGATCTGTTTCAGCCCGAACGGAAGGCGCGTTGTCCTGTGCCGGTGCTTCCCCGTCCTCGTCGCCGTAGGCGGTCTCGAAGGCTTGCGCGTCCAGGCCGTTTTCGGTGAGCCAGCGCACCAGCACCGGCACGCTGCCGTGCGTCACGCGGATGTGTTCGGCGCCGGTGCCCTTGATGGCGGCCATGAGGCCGGGCCAGTCGGCGTGGTCGGACATGACAAAGCCGCGGTCCACCCCGCGCCGCCGGCGGGTGCCGCGCACCTGCATCCAGCCGCTGGCGAAGGCGTCTGACGCGTCGGCGCCGAAGCGCTTCATCCACGGCGTGCCCTGGGCCGACGGGGGCGCCAGCACCAGGCAGCGCTTGAGCGCTTCGCGGTCCATGGCCGGGTCGGTCACGCGGTGGGTGGGCGGCAGGGGCACGCCGGCCGCCCGGTACACCGCGTTGAGCGGCTCCACCGCGCCGTGCACCACGATCGGGCCGATGCTGGCGTCTACCCCGTGCAGGATGCGCTGGGCCTTGCCGAAGGCGTAGCACAGCAGCACCGAGGCGCGGCCGGCCTCGGCGTTGCGGCGCCACCAGGCGTTGATGTCGGCGAACAGCACGGCTTGCGTGGGCCAGCGGTAGATCGGCAGGCCGAAGGTGCTTTCGGTGATGAAGGTGTCGCAGCGCACCGGCTCGAAGGGCGGGCAGGTGCCGTCCGCCTCGGTCTTGTAGTCGCCCGAGGCCACCCACACCCGGCCGCCGTGCTCCAGCCGCACCTGGGCCGAGCCGAGCACATGCCCGGCGGGGTGCAGCGAGACGCGCACGCCCTGGTGCTCCACCACCTCGCCGTAGGGCAGCGTCTGCAGGGGGATGCTGGCGCCCAGTCGCTGGCGCAGGGTGCCGGCGCTGTCGGTGTGCGCCAGGTAGTGGCCGTGCCCGGTGCGCGCGTGGTCGGAATGCGCGTGGGTGATGACGGCCCGGTCCACCGGCCGCCAGGGGTCGATGTAGAAATCACCCGGCGGGCAGTACAGGCCTTCGGGACGGGCAATGACCAGGTCGTTCGCAGAAGAAGGGGGCGCGCTCATGAGAACATTCAGTGTGCCGCAGGCCATTCGCCCGCGGTGAACAGCAGGGCAATATCCGGGCCGCACACGAGCCAGGCCCACGGCCCAGCGCTTTGGGAGTACGACAAGATGAACCCGACAGACACCACCGCTTCACCCCCGATCCAGATACGCCCGGAAACGCCGGCCGATGCCGAGGCCATCGACGCTGTGCACCGCGCGGCCTTTGCCGCGGAGCCGCACTCGCGCCAGACCGAGCACCTCATCGTGAAGGCCCTGCGCTCGGCGGGCGCGCTCACGGTGTCGCTGGTGGCCGACCAGGAGGGGCAGGTGGTGGGCCACGCGGCGGCTTCTCCCGTGAGCCTGTCAGACGGCAGCACCGGCTGGCACTGCGTGGGGCCCATCGGCGTGCTGCCCGGCCTGCAGCGGCGCGGTATTGGCTCGGCCCTGATGCAGGCGCTGATCCAGCAACTGCAGGCGCAGGGCAGCGCCGGCTGCGTGCTGGTGGGCGAGCCTGGCTATTACGTGCGCTTTGGCTTCCGGCCGGGCCTGGGCCTGGTGTGGCCGGGCATGCCCGCCGAATACGACGCCTACGTGCAGAGCCTGCCGTTCGGGGCGGATGTGCCCCAGGCGAGCGTGATCTACCACCCCGCGTTCGACACGCCGCCTGCCGGCTGAGGGCTGCCATTGCGGCGGCCGTTCACCCGCTTGACGCGGGCGCGGCCCCGGCGCAAAGTGCCTGAGCTGTCATTCACAGGAGGCTGCCGTGTTTGCGAATCCCCATGCCATCAGCTGGTTTGAAATTCCCGTTGCCGACTTCGACCGGGCCAAGACGTTCTACGAGGCCGTGCTGGGCCGCCCCATCGAGACCATGACCATGGGTCCGTCAACCATGGGCTTCATCACCACCGGGCCCGACAACGTGGGCGGGGCCATCGTGAAGGAAGAGGGCTGCGAGCCTTCACGCTCCGGCACCCTGGTGTACCTGAACGGCGGGGACGACCTGGCCACGGTGCTGGCGCGGGTGGCACCCGCCGGGGGATCGGTGGCCACGCCCAAGACCGACATCGGGCACGGCTTCGGCTTCTTCGCCCATTTCATCGACACCGAAGGCAACCGCGTCGGCCTGCACTCGATGGGCTGAAGGTCTGCTGGCGGTTCAGCCGCGCAGCGTTTCCCGTGCGGGCGAGAGCTGGGCCGCGGTGAGGCCGGTGTCGGCGATGTGGGCCGGCAGTGGCAGACCGCGCAGCAGGTCTGCACAGGCCTCGCCCATGGCGGCACTGGTCTGGATGCCGTAGCCACCTTGCGCTGCGCACCAGAAGAAGCCCGGCGCCACCGGATCGAAGCCGCCCACCAGATCGCCGTCGGCCACGAAGGAGCGCAGGCCGGCCCAGGTGTGCGTGGGGCGGGGCGTGAGCGTGGTCCAGGTTTCCAGGGCGTGCAGGCCCATGGCGATGTCCAGTTCCTCGGGCTGCACGTCCTGCGCATGGGTGGCGTCTTCGTTCACGGGCGAGGCCAGCAGGGCGCCGGCGTCGGGCTTCATGTAGAAGCTGCCGTCGGCCGCGAACAGCAGCGGCCAGCGCGCGGCATCGGTGCCGGCGGGCGGCAGGAAGGTGAAGGCGGTGCGGCGCTTCGGGCTAAGGCCCAGCGGCGCCACACCCGCCATCTGCGCCACGGCGTCGCACCAGGCACCCGCCGCGTTCACCAGCACGGCGGCGTGGTACTCGGCGCCCGCGGCGGTGCGAACCCGCCACCCGCTGCCATCGCGCTCGACCGCCACCACCTCCGCATCACACACCAGCGTGCCGCCGGCTTGCCGGAAACCGCGCAGGTAGCCCTGGTGGATGGCGTGCACGTCCATGTCGAAACTGTCCGGCTCGATGATGGCCGCGCTCACCTTATCGGGGCGCAGCGCGGGCACCATGTCCAGCGCCTCGGCCGCGCTCACGCGGCGCCCGCGTGGGCTGGTTTGCTGCAGCGTGTCCCAGGCTTCTTCCAGGTGGTGCAGCTCGTCCGGCCCGGCGACCGTGAGCAGGCCACGCGGTGTGAGCAGCGGGGCTTGTGCAAACCCGGGCGGCGGGTTCACAAAGAAGGCTTCGCTGGCCCGCGACAGCGCCCGCACCTGCGGCGGCCCATAGCTGGCGATGAATTGCGCGGCCGAGCGGCCGGTGCTGTGGTAACCCGGCTGGCTCTCGCGCTCCAGCATCACGCAGCGGGCGTGGGGGGCGAGGAAATGGCCGATGGAGGCGCCGGCGATGCCGGCGCCGAGGATGAGGAAGTCGGTTTGCTGCATGTGGGGATTGTGTCGGAGCGAGTGGCCGGTCGCCTGTCGCCATCGAGGGGCAAACGGCTTACAGTGGTCCGCATGGAACACGTGAGAGACGAATCCGTTGAGGGGCGAGGCGGCGCTTCGGATCCCTTCAACCTGCAGCGCTTTGTGGACGCCCAGACCGGCGTGTACGACACGGCGCTGCGAGAGTTGCGGCAGGGGCACAAGCAGACCCACTGGATCTGGTTTGTGCTGCCGCAACTGCAGGGTCTTGGGCGTAGCTCGCAGGCACGGTTTTACGGCATCACCGGCCGGGCCGAGGCCGCCGCGTACTGGGCCCACCCGCTGCTCGGTCCCCGGCTGCTGGCCTGTGTGCAAGCGCTCAACCGGCATGCGGGCCAGCGCATCGAGACCATTCTGGGGCCGGTGGATGCGCAGAAATTCGGCAGCTGCCTGACGCTGTTCGATGTGGTGGCGCCGCACACACCCGAGCTGGCGGCGGCACTGCAGCACTTCTACGCTGGGGCCCGTTGCGAGAAGACGCTGGCATGGGTCGGCGCCATTTCTTCCCCACCCGATCAGGAGAAACCGTCTCATGACTGATTCAGCGCCGATGCTCATGGTCGTCACCACCGTGGCCACCCGCGAGGAAGCGCGCGGGATGGCGCACGAGCTGGTGCGCCGCCACCTGGCGGCCTGTGTGCAGATCCATGCGATCGAGAGCGTGTACGAATGGAACGGCACGGTCGCCCAGGACGCCGAGTGGCGGCTGATGCTCAAGACACGGGCGGACGTTTACCCGGCGGTGGAAGCCGCGATTCTCGAGCTGCACCGCTACGAGCTGCCGGCGGTGTTCGCGGTGCCGGTCAGCCAGGCCTCCACGGCGTACGGAGACTGGGTGATGCAGTCTGCTCAGCTGCCAAGGGCAAACGTGCCGTGAACGAAAAAGGGGCGACGGTCACCCGTCGCCCCTTCGCCTGTCTGAACCCTTCAGCCGATCTCAGACGAAAAAGCTCTTCGCCTTCTCGAACCAGCCCTTGTCGTTCGGGCTGTGCTTGTGGCCGCTCTTCTTGAACGAGTCGTCGAGTTCCTTCAGCAGCTTGCGCTGGTGCTCGGTGAGCTTGATCGGCGTTTCCACCGCCACATGGCAGTACAGGTCGCCCGGGTAGCTGCTGCGCACACCCTTGACGCCCTTGCCGCGCAAGCGGAAGGTCTTGCCGCTCTGGGTGCCTTCGGGCAGGTCGATGGTGGCCTTGCCTTGCAGCGTGGGCACATCGATCTCGCCGCCCAGGGCAGCGGTCGTCATGCTCACCGGTACCTGGCAGTGCAGGTCGTCGCCCTCGCGCTCGAAGATGTCGTGCTTGCGCAGGCGCACCTCGATGTAGAGATCGCCCGACGGTCCGCCGTTCTGGCCGGGTTCGCCGTTGCCGGTGCTGCGGATGCGCTGGCCGTCGTCGATGCCGGCCGGAATCTTGATTTCCAGCGTCTTCTGCTTCTTGATCTTGCCCTGGCCGCTGCAGGTGGTGCAGGGCTCGGGAATGATCTTGCCGCTGCCGTGGCAGTGCGGGCAGGTCTGTTGCACGCTGAAGAAACCCTGGCGCATCTGCACCTGACCCTGGCCGTGGCAGGTGGTGCAGGTCTTGACGCTGGTGCCCGGCTTGGCCCCGGTACCCTTGCAGGTTTCGCAGTCGTCCCAGCTCGGAATGCGGATCTGACTTTCCTTGCCGGCCGCTGCCTCCTCCAGGCTGATCTCCATGGCGTACGACAGGTCGGCGCCGCGGTAGACCTGGCGTCCGTTGCGCTGGCCGCGGGCGGCACCAAAGATGTCGCCAAAGATGTCGCCGAACGATTCACCAAACCCACCAAATCCGTCGGCCCCGGGGCCGCCGCGCATGTTCGGGTCCACGCCGGCGTGGCCGTACTGGTCGTAGGCCGCCTTCTTCTGCGGGTCCGACAGCATTTCGTAGGCCTCTTTCGCCTCCTTGAATTTTTCTTCAGCAGCCTTGGACGCATCACCCTGGTTGCGGTCGGGGTGGTGCTTCATCGCGAGCTTGCGATACGCCTTCTTGATTTCCTCGTCCGACGCGTTCTTGGGAACGCCCAGCACTTCGTAATAGTCTCGTTTAGCCATGGTGGATTGCCGTTCGGTTTGAACACAAACGCCGCGGACGAGCACCTTGCAGTGCCCGCACGCGGCGGCGGGTCAGGAGCCTGGGTGCGGGCTCAGTTCTTCTTGACTTCCTTCACTTCGGCGTCCACCACATCGTCGTCGGCCGGCTTGGAGCCGCCCTGCGCCTGATCGGCACCACCGGCTGCAGCCGCTTCGGCCTGCGAGGCGGCGTACACCTTCTCGCCCAGTTTCTGGCTCGCGGTCATGAGCGCTTCGGTCTTGGACTCGATGGCTTCCTTGTCCTCGCCCTTGGCGGCTTCTTCCGCGTCTTTCAGCGCGGCTTCGATCGCTTCCTTCTCGCCCGCGTCCAGCTTGTCGCCGTGCTCGCTCAGCGACTTCTTCACGCTGTGCACCATGGCTTCGGCCTGGTTGCGGGCCTGCACCAGCTCGACCTTTTTCTTGTCGTCGGCGGCGTTGAGCTCGGCGTCCTTCACCATCTGCTGGATCTCGGCTTCCGACAGGCCCGAGTTCGCCTTGATGGTGATCTTGTTTTCCTTGCCCGTGCCCTTGTCCTTGGCGCCCACGTGCAGGATGCCGTTGGCGTCGATGTCGAAGGTCACCTCGATCTGGGGCATGCCACGCGGCGAGGCCGGGATGCCTTCCAGGTTGAACTCACCCAGCAGCTTGTTGCCCGAGGCAATTTCGCGCTCGCCCTGGAACACCTTGATGGTCACGGCCGGCTGGTTGTCTTCGGCCGTGGAGAACACCTGGCTGAACTTGGTCGGGATCGTGGTGTTCTTCTGGATCATCTTGGTCATGACGCCGCCCATGGTCTCGATACCGAGCGACAGGGGGGTCACGTCCAGCAGCAGCACGTCCTTGCGGTCACCCGAGAGCACCTGGCCCTGGATGGCAGCGCCCACGGCCACGGCTTCGTCGGGGTTCACGTCCTTGCGTGGCTCCTTGCCGAAGAATTCCTTGACCTTCTCCTGCACCTTGGGCATGCGGGTCATGCCGCCGACCAGGATCACGTCGTGGATGTCGCCCACGCTGATGCCGGCGTCCTTGATGGCCGTGCGGCAAGGTGCAATGGTGCGCTCGATCAGCTCTTCCACCAGGGCTTCGAGCTTGGCGCGCGTGAGCTTGATGTTCAGGTGCTTGGGACCCGACGCGTCGGCGGTGATGTAGGGCAGGTTCAGGTCGGTCGCGGCCGAGGACGACAGCTCGATCTTGGCCTTCTCGGCGGCTTCTTTCAGGCGCTGCAGGGCCAGCACGTCTTTCGACAGGTCGACGCCTTGCTCTTTCTTGAACTCGCCAATGATGTAGTCGATGATGCGCTGGTCGAAGTCTTCGCCGCCCAGGAACGTGTCGCCGTTGGTGGACAGCACCTCGAACTGCTTTTCGCCATCGACGTCGGCAATCTCGATGATGGACACGTCGAACGTGCCACCGCCCAGGTCGTACACGGCGATCTTGCGGTCGCCCTTTTCCTGCTTGTCCAGGCCGAAGGCCAGGGCCGCCGCGGTGGGCTCGTTGATGATGCGCTTGACGTCGAGGCCGGCGATGCGGCCGGCGTCTTTGGTGGCCTGGCGCTGCGCGTCGTTGAAGTAGGCCGGCACGGTGATGACGGCTTCCGTCACGGGCTCGCCCAGGTAGTCCTCGGCGGTCTTCTTCATCTTGCGCAGGATGTCGGCCGAGACCTGCTGGGCCGACAGCTTCTTGCCGCGCACTTCCACCCAGGCGTCGCCGTTGTCGGCGGCCACGATGGAGTAGGGCATGAGGTCGATGTCCTTCTGGACTTCTTTCTCGGTGAACTTGCGGCCGATCAGGCGCTTGATCGCGTACAGGGTGTTGCGCGGGTTGGTCACGGCCTGGCGCTTGGCGCTGGCGCCGACCAGCACTTCACCGTCTTCCTGGTAGGCCACGATCGACGGCGTGGTGCGCGCACCTTCCGAGTTCTCGATCACCTTGGTGGTGTTGCCTTCCATGATGGACACGCACGAATTGGTGGTGCCCAGGTCGATGCCGATGATTCTTCCCATGTTGTTGCTCCGGTACGAAAAATAGATTGGTGAAAAAGGATGGGTGAGATGTGTGGACCAGGCGCCGTTTTTTCAAGGGCGCCGGGCCACCAGGCTCATAAAAGGTTCACTTCGGGGCTGCCACCGTCACGAGGGCGGGGCGCAGCACGCGGTCGGCGATCAGGTAGCCCTTCTGCAGCACGGCGACGATGGTGTTGGCTTCCTGCTCGGCGGGCACCATGCTGATGGCCTGGTGCTGGTGCGGGTCGAACTTGGCGCCCGCGGCCGGGTTGATCTGCACCACCTTGTGGCGCTCCAGCGCGCTCTTGAGCTGCTTGAGCGTGGCCTCTGAGCCTTCGCGCAGCTGCTCACGCGTGGCTTCCTGCACCGCCAGGCCGGCTTCCAGGCTGTCGGCCACGGCCAGCAGGCTTTCGGCAAAGCTTTCCACGGCGAACTTGCGGGCCTTGGCCATTTCATCGTCGGCACGGCGGCGGGTGTTCTCGGCCTCGGCCTTGGCGCGCAGGAACTGCTCGGCCAGGTCCGTGTTCTGTGCTTTCAGCGTGGCAAGCTCGGCCGCCAGGGCGGTCTGCGCATCCGCTTCGTTCGCTGCAGCGGCGGCCTCGGCTTCTTCCGGGCTCACGGGCGCGGCGTTCTGGGACTCAGGGGCGGCCGTGTGCTGGGCTGCCTGATCGGGCGTCGGGGTGGCGTCGGTGTGGGGTTGTTGGCTCATGTGCGGTGAGGGTTGGCTATGAATCGGGGGCGAACACGCCTTATTGTTTACTTGGGGCTGGCCTGTGCCGCTTCAAGTGGGCGACAGAAAATCGGGTGTGCTCGGGTGAGAATCGGGGCTTTTCTGACACAGGCAAGCCCATGAAGCTCTTTCGACACGGCCCGCAGGGCGCTGAAAAACCCGGCATCGTCGACGCGGACGGTGCGCTGCGCGACCTCGCGGGCGTGGTGCCCGACCTATCGCCGGCCACCCTGGGGCGTGATTCTATGGCCCGGCTGGCAGCGCTAGACGCCGCCCAGTTGCCTTTGGTGCCCGCGGGCAGCCGCATCGGTGCGTGCGTGGGCGGGGTGGGCAACGTGGTCTGCATCGGCCTGAACTACGCCGACCACGCGGCCGAGGCGGGCTTGAAGCCCCCGGGACAGCCCATCGTGTTCAACAAGCACAACGGCGCCATCAGCGGCCCGAACGATGATGTGTGGCTGCCGCCCGGTGCGCAGAAGCTGGACTGGGAGGTGGAGCTGGGCATCGTGATCGGCGAGCCGGCCTGGCACGTGAGCGAGTCCGACGCGCTGCGCCATGTGGCCGGTTACTGCCTGGTGAACGACGTGTCCGAACGCGCCTACCAGATGGAGTACGAGGGCCAGTGGACCAAGGGCAAGAGCTACCCCAGCCACTGCCCCATTGGCCCATGGCTCGTGACGCCCGACGAACTGGGCGACGTGCAGGACGTGGACCTCTGGCTGGACGTGAACGGCGTGCGGCGCCAGACGGGCAACACCCGCACCATGATTTTTGGGGTGGCCGCGATCGTGAGCTACCTCTCCCGCTTCATGGCGCTGCAGCCGGGCGACGTGATCCCCACCGGTACCCCGCCGGGCGTGGGCATGGGGCACCAGCCGCCGCTGTTCCTGCAGCCGGGCGATGTGGTGACGCTGGGCGGGCGGGGGCTGGGTGAGCAGCGGCAGACCGTGGCCGTGAGCCCCGTGTAAGCACACCACCGTCGTGAGCGCTGCGTCAGCACGTTCTCGCCAGGCTTCAGGCAGCAGACAGTGGCTGCGCTGTGCTCTGGAGGCTGCTGTCTGACGCCGCTGAGCGTGGCAGGGCGGCCAGGCGGTTCTGGCGCTGCACCCACTTGGGCGCAAATTGCTGGACCTCGACCAGGCGGCGCGCCAGGTCGGTCCCCTGGGACGTGAGCCGGTAGCCGTCGCCGCCGTGGTCCACCAGACGCGCGGCACGCAACTGCTTCAGCCGGGTGTTCAGGGTGTTGGGCGTGACACCGCCCACGCTGTCCTGCAGCAGCCGAAAGGTCTGCGGATGGCCATCGCTGAGTGCCCAGATCACCCGCAGCGCATAGCGCGCCTCCAGCAAGTCAAACAGCTGGATCACGGCAATCCTGTCTTTGGCGCGCATGCGGGGTCTCCTGTGGCGGCTGCGACCGCTTGTGGCAGGCCGCCCGCCCGGTGCTGGGATGCCTGCTAGCAGTTTTCTAGCTGGCATGTATGGTGCAGGCCAGCGCAGCGTCCCACGATACGGATTTACCCCCATTGCCGCGGCGGTGCCGCTGGATCAGTGCGCCAGGGCGCGCCGCCATCAGCGCCGGTAGACCTTGCGCAGCAGGCTGTTGAGCGTGTCGAGCTCGGTGGCCGTGAGACCGCTGGCCACCTCGCGTTCGAGCTGGCTGGCGGTGCGCTCCGCTTCGCGGTACTGGCGCTTGCCGGTGGCGCTGAGGTGCAGCCCCTGGGCCCGGCGGTCGGTGGGGTGGGCGCGGCGTTCGATGAGGCCGCGCTTGTGCAGGCTCTTGATCATGCCCACCAGGTTGGGCGGCAGAATGTCCAGTGCGGCGCAGATCTGGCGCGAGGTCACCCCGGGGTTGTGGGCGATGAGCGAGAGCACCGAGAAGTCCACCGGGCGCAGGCCGTAAGGCTCCATGCGTTGCAGGAACACGGCGATCACCGACAGGGCGGCCCGCCGCGCGTTGTAGCCCAGCAGCGTTTCCAGAAAACGGGTGTCCACCTCGGTGCTGCCGGCGGCGGCGCTGGCGGGGCCGGCGCTGGTGTCGGCAGGCGTGCTGCTCTGGCGCGGTGCGCGCGGGCGGCGCAAGGTGTTGGCGACGGATGTCTCGGTCATGCCGGGAGCATAGCGCGGTGGCGGCGGCCGGTGCCCGGCGCGTGTCGCCGGCCGGATCTCAGACGCGGCACGCCAGGGTGCTGGCCATCATGGCCATGCGGGCATCGAACTCGGGCCACACCCAGCGCCAGAAACCGGATGCGGCCTGGTTCCAGCGTCCGGCGTCTGCACCCGGCGCAGCCCCGATGCGGTTCCACGACCAGGCCATGAGCAGCATCGCCAGGGCGCGCAGGTAGTCGTCGGCCAGCCAGTACGGGGTTTCGGGGGAGGCACCGTCTGCGCGGGTGGCCGGCCATAGCGCGGTCTGGGTGAACTGCCCGAAACGCTCGAACGCGGCGCGGGTGCGGGCGGCGGCGGGGCTGTCGTCCAGCTCGCCGGCCAGTTCGGTCAGCAGCGTCTGCAGCGCCGCGCCGCCATCGGGCAGCACCTTGCGCATCAGCAGGTCGATGGCCTGGATCTCGTTCGTGCCTTCGTAGATCATGGCCACGCGGGCGTCGCGCACATGCTGTTCGATGCCCCATTCGCGCACATAGCCGTGGCCGCCGAACACCTGCAGGCAGGCGCTGCTGCCGGTGAAGGCCTGATCGGTCCAGGCCGACTTGAGCACCGGCGTGACCAGGCTGCACCAGCGGTTGGCGGCGGTGCGGCGCGCTTCGTCCGGGTGGGACTTCATCACGTCGAGTTCCAGGGCGGTGCGGTAGGCGACCACGCGGCCGGCGTCGATCCAGGCGCGTTGGGCGTCGAGGATGCGGCGCATGGCCGGGTGCAGGCCGATCACATCGGCCTGGCCGGCTTTGCTGGCACTGCCGGGTGCGCGCATCTGCCGGCGCTCCTGCGCGTAGGCGTGGGCCTTCTGCCACGCGGCTTCGAGCAGGCCGATGCCTTGCAGCCCGACGTGCAGGCGCGCGGCGTTCATCATCACGAACATGGCGTTCAGGCCCTTGCCCGGCTCGCCCACGATCCAGGCCGCAGCATCGTCAAAGCGCATGACGCAGGTGGGGCTGCCGTGCAGGCCCATTTTCTCTTCGATGCGTTCGCACACGACGTGACTGCGCGTGCCGTCGGGGTAGAACTTCGGCACCAGGAACAGCGACAGTCCCTTGGGGCCGGGTGGCGCATCGGGCAGGCGCGCCAGCACCAGGTGCACGATGTTGTCGGTGAGGTCGTGTTCGCCGCCCGAGATGAAGATCTTGGTGCCCCGCAGCGCGTAGCGGCCATCGGCCAGGGGCATGGCGCGCGTGCTGGCCAGGCCGAGGTCGCTGCCGGCGTGCGGCTCGGTCAGGCACATGGTGGCCAGCCACTCACCGGTGGCCACCTTCTCCAGGTAGGTGGCCTTCAGTTCCTCCGAGGCGTGGTGCTTGATGCACTCGTAGGCGCCGTGCAGCAGGCCCGGCGCCATGGTCCAGCCGTGGTTGGCTGCGCTGAGCATTTCATACAGCATGGCTTCCAGCACGGCCGGCAGGCCCTGGCCGCCGTCCTCGGTGGCGCAGGCGAGCGACGGCCAGCCGGCCTGCCAGAAGGCCTGGTAGGCGTCGCGAAAGCCCGGCGGCATGGTGACGGTGCCATCCTTCCATTGCGCACCGGTTTCGTCACCCTCCCGGTTCAGGGGCGCCACCACCTCGGCCACGAATTTGCCGGCTTCGTCCAGCACCTGCTGCATCAGGCCGGTGTCGGCTTCGGCGTGTGCTGGCAGGGCCTGCAGTTGCACCGGTGCTTGCAGCACCTGGTGCAGGATGAAGAACATGTCGTCGGTGGCGGGCTGGAAGTGGTTCACGGTGGGTCGGGTGAAAAAGGTGAAGGGAATTCAGCGTTGGCGGGAGGCGTCCTGCGCCTTGTCGGGCGAGCCTTCGAGGCCGGCGAGCAAGGCCGTGCTGTTGCCGGGAATCACCATCTGGAACTTGTTGTCCACGGTGGTGTAGTCGAAGTAGCCCATGCGGGCGATCGGCTGCATCTTGAGCACGTCCACCAGGCCATTGCGGTCGATGTAGTCGTCGTCGATGTGGATGCCCACCACGCGGCCGAACACCACGTCCACCGTGCCCATGGGCGGGCGCCCGGGGAAGCGCACGGTGTTGAGGTACTCGCACTCGAACTGGATGGGCGAGCCTTTGACGCGCATGGGTCTGACGAGCCGGCTCTCCAGCTTCTCCAGCCCGGCGCGGTTGAATTCGTCGGTGCCGTGGGGCAGCTCTTCGGCGCTGATGTTGACCGCTTCGCGCAGCGCGAAGGTGGCCATGTTCCACACGAACTGGCCCATCTGCTCGGCGTTGCGCACCGAGTCCTTGCGCTCGCCCTGCGTGGTCTGGTTGGCGCTGAACATGACGATGGGCGGATCGAAGGTCACGTTCTGGAACTGGCTGTAGGGCGCCAGGTTGTGGCGCCCTTGTGCGTCCACGGTGGAAATCCAGCCAATGGGGCGGGGTACCACGCACGACTTGAAGGGGTCGTGCGGCAGGCCATGGGGGGTTTTGCCGGGTTCGTAGTACATCGGGTGTCTCCGTTCAGCGTCGGGTCGGGTCCGTGGCGTCAGCTGCACTTGGCCTTGATGTCGGCGGGTACCGGAATCGCTTTGATGCGGTCCGGGTCCTCGGGGTGCTTGATGCAGAAGGCGCGGGTTTCCAGGCCTTCGCAGAGCACGGTGTCGCCGCGCATCACCACATGCTTCTGGATCACCACCTTCTCGCGCCATTCCTGGATGCTGGTGTGGATCTGCAGGCGCTCGCCGTAGGTGGCCGGGCGCATGAACCTGGTGTTGATCTCCAGCAGCGGGGTGCCGATGATGCCGGTCGTTTTCACCAGTTCGCGCCAGGGCGGCACGCCGCATTTCACGAAGAAGTTGAGGGATGAGGCATCCATCCACTTGCTGAAATTGGGAAAGAACACGATGCCGGCGGGATCGCAGTCGCCGAACATCACGTCGACTTCATACACAACGGTTTTTGACATACAGATGGGGGAGATGGGGGCGGGATGGATGGCGACGTGCGGCGGTTGTGCTTAGCGTGGGCTCATCCGCAGGGCGCCGTCCAGGCGGATCACCTCGCCGTTGAGGTGGCCGTTGGTGACGATGTGCGTGGCCAGCTGCGCGAACTCCTCGGGCTTGCCCAGGCGCTGCGGAAAAGGGATGCTTTTTGCCAGCGATTCCTGCACCGGCTCGGGCAGGGTCTTCATCAGCGGCGTGAGGAACAGGCCCGGAGCGATGGTGCAGACGCGGATGCCGTGCTGCGCCAGATCGCGTGCCATGGGCAGTGTCATGCCGGCCACACCAGCCTTGGACGCGCTGTAGGCCTGCTGGCCCACCTGGCCGTCGAACGCGGCCACGCTGGCGGTGAACACCATCACGCCGCGCTCGCCGTCTTCCATCGGTTCCAGCTTGGCGCAGGCAGCCGCAAACAGGCGAGCCGCGTTGTAGGTGCCGATCAGGTTGACGTTGATGACACGGGCAAAGTCTTCCAGTGGCGCGGCATTGCCGTCCTTGCCGACCACGCGCTTGGCCGACCCAATGCCGGCAATTTGCATCAGGATGCGCGCAGGGCCGTGGGCGGCAGCGGCTTGCTCGATGGCGGCCTGCATGCTGTCGGGGTCCGACACGTTGCACTGCACCGCGATGCCGCCGATGTCGGCCGCCACGCGTTGGGCGTTTTCCAGGTTGAGGTCGAGCACCGCGACCTGGGCGTCCAGGCGGGCGAGTTCGCGGGCGGTGGCCTCGCCGAGGCCGGAGCCTCCACCGGTGACGAGGGCGGCATGTCCTTGGATGTTCATGGTTGGGTCCTTATGAAGTGGATGTGGGGGGCAGACGGGGTCATGGGGCTGTTTCGCGGGGGGAACGCTGCTTCATCTTCCAGCGCCTGCCCCCATCCCGCCTTCCCCCAGAGGGGGAAGGGGCCGGACACCGCTGCCACAGCGTGACGCACGTGGCGTGTGCGGATCTCTCTCTGGCGGCGTGCGGCGCCAGGCGCGTGCGGCTCACGGCGAGTGCGAGATGTCTGACTCCCTCCCCCTCTGGGGGAGGGTAGGGATGGGGGATCGCCCGCCAGGGTCTGTCCATCACGAGAATGGGCGTTTCACACGGCCTGCGGGTTCTCGATCAGCAGCGCAATGCCTTGTCCGCCGCCGACGCAGGCGCTGGAAATGCCCCAGCGTTGGCCGCTGCGCTGCAGCTCGCGCGCCAGCGTGAGCGTCAGGCGCACGCCGGTGGCGGCCAGCGGGTGGCCCAGTGCAATGGCGCCGCCGTTGACGTTGAGCTTGCTCAGGTCCAGGCCCAGTTCGCGGCCCACGGCCAGGGTCTGCGCGCCCTGGGCTTCGTTGATTTCAAAGCGGCCGATGTCGGCCAGCGTCAGGCCGGTGCGCTCCAGCAGCAGGCGAATGGCGGGTGCCGGGCCGATGCCCATGATCTCGGGCGGCACGCCCACGGCGGCGCAGGCCACCACGCGTGCCAGCGGCTGCTTGCCGTGGGCCTTGGCGTAGTCGCCGGACGACACCACGCAGGCCGCGGCCGCGTCCACCAGCGCCGAGCTGTTGCCGCCGGTCTGCACGCCGTCGTCAAACACCGCGCGCAGCTTGGCCAGCACTTCCTTCGGCGAGATGCGCGGGTGCGTGTCAGCGGCCACCTCGGTGATCTTGCCTTGCAGCTTGATGCCGCGCGCTTTGTAGCCGGCCAGCTCGAACTTCTCCGTGACCACCGGGACGATTTCGCCGGCCAGAAAGCCGCTTTCCTGTGCGGCCACCGCCTTGGCAAACGAGTCGGAGGCGAACTGGTCCACCTCGTCGCGCGTGATGCCGTATTTCTTCGCCAGGTTTTCGGCGGTCTGGATCATGTTGATGCCGGCGGCCGGGTCTTTCAGCGCTTCCCACATGTAGTCCTTGAAGCCCACCGGGCTGCCCAGTTTGAATCCGGTGCGGTGGTCGAAGGCGGCGATCGGGTTGCGCGTCATGTTCTCGGTCCCCACCACCAGCGCGGCATCACATGCACCGCCCTGGATGTGTTCGCCGGCCTGGCGGAACAGCTCGAAGCCGGTGCCGCAGATGCGCTGCGCCATGATCGCCGGCACCTCCACCGGCACGCCGGCGTACAGGCCGATGTGGCGCGGCAGGAAGAACTGGTCGAAGTCGCCCGGCGCCATGTTGCCGGTGACCACCGAGCCGATGTCGCTGCCCGGCACGCCGGCACGCATCAGGGCCTCGCGCGCGGCCTTGATGCCCAGGTCGGTGGGCGAGATGTGGCCCAGCGCGCCGCAGTAATCGACCATCGGCGTGCGCACGCCGTCGAGGATGACCACGTCGGCGAACGCGTTGAAAAAGCCTTTGTTTGCCATGTCATGTCCTTAAAAAAATCAACAGGTGTCCGCAGCACGGGCCTGGACCCAGCGCGCCGCGGAACGGGTTCTGCCAGGCCGCAGGCGGCGCGAGACGGGCGTCAAACCCGAGGCTTGAGGATGTGGTGCAGGCCGTCGCTGTGCAGCTTGGCCACCGTGTCGGCCCGGTGCGCCAGCACGGCGCGCTGGTTGATGGAGCCTTTGTCGGTGATCTCGCCGCGGTCGATGGTGGGTGGGTCGGCCAGCAGGCACAGGCGCGCGATGCGGTTGGCGCTGCCGGTGGCGGCGCCGGCCAGGTCGTTCACGACGGTCTGGAAGTGCGACAGGACGCCGGGGTGTTCCAGCACCTCGTGCATGGACGCTTCTGCGGGCAGGCCGCTGAGCGTGCGCACCGCTGGCGTCGGGAACACCATGGCGCCCACTTCCTTCAAGTTGATGCCGGTGAGCACCACGTCCTGGATGAAGGGTGCGCCGGCCGCGATGATCCGGGCGCGCAGCGGACCCACGCTCACGAAGGTGCCGGTGGCGAGCTTGAAGTCTTCGGCAATGCGGCCGTCAAATTTCAGGCCCTGGTGGATATCGGTCTCGTCGATCCACTTCACCGCATCGCCGGTTTTGAAGAAGCCTTCTTCGTCGAACGCATCGGCGCTCTCGGCCGGCATGCGCCAGTAACCGGGCGTGATGTTGGGGCCGCGGTAGCGCACCTCGGTCTTGCCGTCGGTGTCCACCAGTTTGAGTTCGAGGTCGGGCGTGGGCAGGCCCAGGTCGCCGGCCATCACATTCGGGCTGGTGACGAAGATGCCGAACGGGCCCGATTCGGTCATGCCCAGGCCGGTACCCATGACGATGCGTTCGCCCACTTCGCGCTCCTCGCTCTCGAACAGGCTGTCCCAGACCGGCTGTGCCAGCGCAGCACCGGCGTAGAAGAACATGCGCACCTTGGACAGCAGCGTCTTGCGCAGCAGGTCGTCGGTTTTCATCGCGTTGGCAATCGCCTCGAACCCGGTCGGCACGTTGAAGTACACCGTGGGCGCGATCTCGCGCAGGTTGCGCAAGGTCTCGCCCATCAGCGCCGGCGTGGGCTTGCCGTCGTCAATGAAGAGCGTGCCGCCGTGGTAGATCACCATGCCGAAGTTGTGGTTGCCGCCGAAGGTGTGGTTCCAGGGCAGCCAGTCGATCAGCGTCAGTTCGCCTTCGCCCAGCACGGGCATCGACTGCGCCATCTGCTGCTGGTTGGCGCACCACATGCGCTGGGTGTTGATCACGGCCTTGGGCATCTTGGTCGAGCCCGAGGTGAACAGGAATTTCACGATGGTGTCCGGCCCCGTGGCGGCCATCGCCGCATCCACGGCCGCGGTGGGCTCGGTGGCCAGCAACGCGGCGAACGAGGTGGTGTCACGCCCGGGAACGGTGCCCGAGGTGCAGACCAGTTCCACGTCATCGGCCACGGTGGCCAGCATGGCGCGGGCATAGCGGTTGGCGTCGCTCGCGAACACCAGGCCGGGGGTCAGCGTCCTGACGACGTGTTTGAGCTTGTCGAAGTCCTGGCTGATCAGCGAATAGGGCGGCGAGGTCGGGCACCAGGGAATGCCGGCGTACAGGCAGCCCAGCGCGAGCAGCGCGTGCTCCAGGTCGTTTTCGCTCAGGATCAGCACCGGGCGTTCGGCGCTCAGGCCGCGGTCGAGCAGGCCCTGGCCGATGCGGCGTGCGGCGTCCAGCGCCTGCGAGAAGCTGATGTGGCGCCAGTCGCCGCTGCTGCCGTCGGCGTTTTTCACGCGGCGGGCGAACAGGGTCTGGTCGGGGCGAACCTGAGCCCAGTGCACCAGCCGGTCGGTGAGCCGCTCGGGGTAGGGCAGCAGGTCGTTGTCGGCTCGCAGGTAGTGCACGCCGGAGTCGCCATCGCGCAGCACGGCGCGTGTCACGCCGAAGGTCAGGGGTCGATATTTCGTGGTGCTCATGTTGTCTCCATCTGTTTCGAGCATGTCTGCCTGGCTGGACGCCCAGGTCTCACCGGCGCATGGGTCTGTTTTCTTCACCCGGTGATGCCGAGGAGCCGCCCTTCGATGAACTCGGGGGGCCTCGGGCATCGCCTGCCTTCAACGGCGATGCGCCGCAGTCGGCGCGTGGCTTACTTCTGAACTTTCGCGGCCTTGCCTTCCAGGAAGGCGCGCACGCGCTCCTTGGCTTCGGGTGCGCTCTGGGCGATCGAGGCCATCAGGGCCTCGGTGAACAGGCCGTGGTCGGCCGGTTGCTCGGCGATGCGGGGCAGGGCGTGCATCAGCGCGAAGTTCGTCATGCGGGCATTGGCGGCGATGCGCGTGGCCAGCTCGAGCGCCTTGTCCAGCGCGGTGCCGGTGGGCACCACGTACTGCGAGAGGCCGATGCGCTCACCGTCGGCGGCGTTGTAGACGCGGCCGGTGAACATCATGTCGGTCATGCGGGCTGCACCGATCAGCTTGGGCACGCGCACCGCACCGCCGCCGCCGACGAAGATGCCGCGCGTGCCTTCGGGCAGCGCATAGAAGGTGCTCTCGTCGGCCACGCGGATGTGGCAGGCACTGGCCAGCTCCAGGCCGCCGCCCACCACCGCCCCGTGCAGCGCGGCCACCACGGGCACGGTGCCTTTTTCCACGCAGTCCAGCGCGGCGTGCCACATGCGCGAGTGGAAGACGCCGTCTGACGCATCTCGTTCGCTCAGTTCCGACAGGTCCAGGCCCGCGCAGAAATGGTCGCCTTCACCGTTCACGACGGCCGCACGCACGCTCTGCGGCAGGTTCTGGAAGGCGTCGCGCAGCGCGAGGATGAGCCCGTCGTTGAGGGCGTTGCGCTTGGCCGGGCGGGTCAGCGTGACGATGGCGATCTGGTTCTGCTCGCCATGCAGGCGCACGCTGAGGTCGGGGTGTGGGGTGGTCATGGTGGTCCGGGTTTTGGAGCTTGTTGGGTGCTCGAATTATTGTTATAAACCATAACCAAATCAAGAAAAATTTGTACCCGTGACCCCGTGTTTACCCCTAGTTGCCCTGCAGCAGGAGCCCCGATGGACCATCAGAACCTGATCGCGATCGACATCCACACACACGCCGAAGTGAGTTGCTGGAACCCGTTCGATCACTACGGCGAGGCGTACGACCGGGCGGCCGACCAGTACTTCGGCAGCAACCGCCGTCCCACCATTGCCGAGACCATTGCCTACTACCGCGAGCGCAAGATCGGCCTGGTGATGTTCACGGTGGACAGCGAGTCCCAGCTCGGCCGCCGTCGCATTCCCAACGAGGAGATTGCGCAGGCGGCGCGCGAGAACAGCGACATGATGATCGCCTTCGCCAGCGTCGACCCGCACAAGGGGAAGATGGGCGCGCGCGAGGCCGAACGCCTGATTGCCGAGGAGGGCGTCAAGGGCTTCAAGTTCCACCCCACGGTGCAGGGCTACCACCCCTACGACAAGATGGCCTGGCCCATCTACGAGGTGATCAACGCCCACAAGCTGCCGGCCATCTTCCACACGGGGCACAGCGGCATCGGCTCAGGCATGCGCTGCGGCGGCGGCCTGCGGCTGGAGTACAGCAACCCCATGCACCTGGACGACGTGGCGATCGACTTTCCCGACATGCAGATCGTCATGGCGCACCCCAGCTTCCCCTGGCAGGACGAGGCGCTGAGCGTGGCCATGCACAAGCCCAACGTGTGGATCGACCTCAGCGGCTGGAGTCCGAAGTACTTTCCCAAGCAGCTCGTGCAGTACGCCAACACGCTGCTGAAAGACCGCGTGCTGTTCGGCAGCGACTACCCGCTCATCACGCCCGAACGGTGGATGAAAGACTTCGAGGTGGCCGGCTTCAAACCCGAGGTGATGCCCGGCATTCTCAAAGGCAATGCGGTGCGCCTGCTCGGCCTGGGCTGACCTTCGCCGCTTTTTTCACTTCCTCTCAATTTTTCCTCAACCCACCCTCAACAGAAGGAGACAAGCCCATGTCCTCATGGAAATTCAAACTCGCCGGCGTCGCACTGGCCGCCGCCACCAGCGTGGGCGCGTTCGCGCAAGAGGTGACGCTGCGCCTGCACCAGTTTCTGCCCGCGCAAGGCACCGTGCCGTCCAAGGCGCTCGTTCCCTGGGCCAAGAAGATCGAAGACGAGTCCAAGGGCCGCATCAAGATCCAGATGTTCAGCTCCATGCAGCTGGGCGGCACGCCGCCCCAGCTGTACGACCAGGCGCGCGACGGCGTGGTCGACATCGTCTGGACCCTGCCCGGCTACACGCCGGGGCGCTTCCCCAAGTCCGAGGTGTTCGAGCTGCCCTTCATCGCCGGCCTCTCGGCCGAGAAGACCTCGCGCGCGCTGTGGGACTACGTGCAGAAGAACGCCATGGACGAGTACCGCGACGTGCACGTGCTGGCCCTGCACACGCACGGCCCCGGCCTGTTCCACACCAAGCAGCCCGTGACCGGACTGGAGAGCCTGCGCGGCATGAAGATCCGCGGCGGCACCCGCGTGGTCAACAGCATGCTGGTGAAGCTTGGCGCCACGCCGGTGGGCATGCCCGTGCCGGCCGTGACCGAAGCGCTGTCCAAAGGCGTGCTGGACGGCACCACCATTCCCTGGGAGGTGGCGCCGGCCTTGAAGGTGCAGGAACTGGTGAAGAACCACACCACCTTCGCCGGTGACCGCGCGCTGTACGTGACGACCTTCGTCGTGGCCATGAACAAGAACGCCTATAACAAGCTGCCCGCCGACCTGAAGAAGGTCATCGACGACAACTCCGGCGCCGAATTCAGCGCCCTGATCGCGCGCACGCAGGACGTGGGCGACAACATCGGCCGCGACCTGGCGCTGAAGAACGGCAACAAGATCACCGAACTGGAAGCGGCCGAGGTGCAGCGCTGGAAGCGCACCGCCGGTACGGTCGAGTCCGAGTGGGTGAAGGACATGCAGTCCAAGAACGTGGACGGTGCCCGCTTGGTGGCCGAGGCCAAGGCCTTGATCAGCAAATACGACAAGTGAGTCGGCTCGACCGCTGAGCCCGTGCGCTGATCGCCCATTTCAGCCACCAGCAAATCCACCCCGTCGTGCTGTTTCCCCTGGCCGCCCGGTTCGCCGTGCGGCCTTTTGGTGGTGGCCTGATGACGGCCTTCCTGCGGCGGCACCGGGTGGGCGACCCGTGTTGCCTGCCGGCGGAACACCCCGGCCAGCCGCCTCCAACTATCGCAGTTGGTTATAGCTGAAAGACTGTCTTGCTGCTTTTCAATGGGTGGCAAAACGCGCACAGTCCAGCCCCATCGCTGCGGCATCGCTGCCGGCGTGCCGGCCCGCCTGGGCCAGCCCCTTCCCGCGCTTCTCAAGGAAACAAGCATGACATTTTTGCGCCGCAGCCTGCTGGCGTCCGTGACCGCTTTGTCCGTGCTGGCCGCTGTGCCGGCACAGGCCCAGACCGTGACGCTTCGCCTGCACCAGTTCCTCCCGGCCCAGGCCGTGATTCCGTCCAAGGCCATCATTCCCTGGGCTCAGAAGGTGGAGGCCGAGTCGGGTGGCCGCATCAAGATCCAGCTCTTCCATGCCATGTCCATGGGCGGCACGCCGCCCCAGCTGTTTGACCAGGCGCGCGACGGCGTGGCCGACATCACCTGGACGGTGCTGGGCTACACACCCGGGCGTTTCAACAAGTCCGAGGTGTTTGAACTTCCCTTCATGTGCAGCGGCGGCGCCGAGCAATGCTCACGCGCCTTTCACGGGTATGTTGAAAAAAACGCCGCTGACGAGTTTCGGGCGGTCAAGCTCCTCGCGGCCCACACCCACGGCCCGGGGCTGTTTCACACGAAGCAGCCCGTGACCGGCCTGGAAAGCCTGCGCGGCATGAAGATCCGCGGCGGTTCGCGCGTGATCAACAACATGCTGGTGAAGCTCGGCGCCACGCCGGTGGGCATGCCTGTGCCGGCCGTGACCGAGGCGCTGTCCAAGGGCGTGATCGACGGCACCACCATTCCCTGGGAAGTGGCGCCTTCCATCAAGATCACCGAACTGGTGAAACACCACACCACGTTTGCGGGCAAGGACGGCTTGTTCACGCAGACCTTCGCACTCTCGATGAACCGTGCCACGTACGACAAGCTGCCGGATGATCTGAAAAAGGTGATCGACAACAACGCGGGCATCGAGACCGCCGCGCTGTTCGGCCGAGCGATGGACGAGGGCGACCGGGTGGGGCGTGACATTGCCGTCAAGTCCGGCAACCAGATCGTGGCCCTGGACGCCGCGGAAACCCAGCGCTGGCGCCGCACCGCCGCCACGGTGGAGGCGGACTGGGTGACCGAGATGAAGGGCAAGAACATCGACGGCGCCCGCCTGCTGAGCGAAGCCCAGTCGCTGGTCCGGCAGTACAACAAGTGAGCCGGGGGGGCGGTGGCAGCGCTGCCGCACGGGCGCTTCGCCCGCCCGCGCCAACCCCCTGCCGCTCCCAGCCCTGCACCCAGATAACGCACTTTGCTGCTCTATTTTCGGTGGTTCGGGCGAGAGTTTATGCATTATAGTTCGTGCGCCGGGCCGCTGACCCGCCGCATGAACTGTGGGGTGGGATATGAAATTTCGATATGGGAAATTCGTTCACGATGGTGAAATTCGCGCTATAGTCCCGCGCAGCCCGGCGGGAGACGTCTCTGCCCGCACCCGATGTGACAATCCGGCGCAACGTTTCTTCTGCCCATTCAACGAGACAAGGACCCGAGGATGATCAACTGGATATACCGGATGGCCAAATGGACCGCCATTTTGGGCGGTGTTGTTTTGACGGCGATCACGCTCATGGTGGTGGCCAGCGTGACGGGCCGAGCCCTCATTGGCGTGGGCCTGGGACCTGTGCCCGGTGACTTCGAGTTGGTGGAAGTGGGCGTGGGCATTGCCATTTTCTTTTTCCTTCCCTGGTGCTACCTGCGCGGCGGCCACGCCACCGTGGACCTGCTCTACATGCACCTGCCTGGCTGGGCCAAGCGGGGCATCGACACGGTGAGCGACCTGCTCATGCTGGCCGTGTGGATCATGCTCACCTGGAAGCTCTGGGAAGGTTTGCTGGAGAAGAAGGAGTACATGGAGACGACCTTCATCCTGCAGATGCCGGTCTGGTGGGCCTACGCCTTCTGTTTTGTCGGCGCGGTCATCGGCTGCGTCGCCTACTTCGCCAAAACGCTCACACAACTCGGGCTGGCGTCTGCGCCCAAGGGCTGGACGCTCGAATCCAACGCTGGACACTGACGCCATGACGATCCCCGCTTTCTCTGTTTATTCCCTTCTCCGGCCGCTCGGAGCCCGCGCATGAGCACTGTTGAACTCGCCCTGTGGTCCTTCCCGATCCTGTTGCTGATGATCTTCATCCGCATCCCGATCGGCCTGTCGATGCTGTTGTGTGGTCTGGCTGGCGCCTGGATGGTCTATGGCACGCATGTGCCCATCCTCAACCAGCTCAAGCAGGTGACCTTCAGCACGTTCTCCAGCTACTCGCTCTCGGTGATCCCGCTGTTCCTGCTGATGGGGCAGTTCGCCGCACTCGGCGGCCTCTCACAGGCCTTGTTCAAGGCGGCTGAGGCCTGGATCGGTCACCGCAAGGGCGGCGTGGCCATGGCGGCCGTGGGTGCCTGTGCCGGTTTCGGTGCCATCTGCGGCTCCTCGCTGGCCACAGCCGCCACCATGGGCCAGGTGGCCCTGCCCGAGCTCAAGCGCGCAGGTTATGCGGGCGGCATCTCCACCGCTGCGCTGGCTGCGGGTGGCACGCTGGGCATCCTGATCCCGCCATCGGTGGTGCTGGTGATCTACGCCATCCTGACCGAGCAGAACATCGCCAAGCTGTTCCTGGCGGCTTTCGTGCCCGGCATTCTGGCCGCCGTGGGGTACATGATCGTGATCGCTCTTTATGCGCGTTTGCGGCCGCAGGAGATGGGCACGATGCCCCCCATGCCCATGAAGGACCGCTGGGTGGCCACGGCCAAGATCTGGCCCGTCATGCTGATCTTCATTGCGGTGGTGGGCGGCATCTACACCGGCGTCTTCACGCCCACCGAGGGCGCTGCCATCGGCGCCTTCGGCACCGGCGTGGCGGCGTGGTTCAGCGGCGGCCTCACCCGCAAGACCTTTCTCGGCGCCATCCTGGGCACGGCCGTGGCCACCGGCATGATCTTCATGATCGTGCTCGGCGCGGGTGTCTACAACACCTTCCTGGCGCTCTCGCAGTTGCCGCAGGAAGCCGCACAGATGGTGGCGGGCTCCGGCCTGAACCCCTGGACGGTGCTGGTGGCCGTGCTGCTGCTGTATGTGGTCCTGGGCTGTTTCATGGATTCGCTGTCCATGATCCTGCTGACCATTCCCGTGTTCTTCCCCATTGTCTCGGTGCTGGACTTCGGCCTGCCGCCCGAGGAGTTCGCCATCTGGTTCGGCATCCTGGTGCTGATCGTGGTGGAAGTGGGGCTGATCACGCCGCCGGTGGGCATGAACCTGTTCGTCATCAATTCGATGGCGCGCGACACCCCGATCACCCAGACCTACCGTTCCGTGATGCCTTTTGTGGCCAGCGACTTCATCCGCACCGCGATTCTGGTGGCCTTCCCCGGTATCACCCTGTTCGTGTTGCGCCTCTGAACGGCGTTGCCTCATCGCCTTCCGACAGAACTGACAGGGCCTGCACGGCGTTGCAGGCCTTGTCGTCTGGGCCTGGCGTGAACCTCCGCAATCCCCACAGGAGACGTCATGACCCGCCTTTCCCGCTTCTCGCGGCGCGCATGGATCGGTACCGCGCTGGCGGCGGCTGCCGTGTCGCTTGGCCACACGGCTGTCGCCCAAAGCTTCCCGTCCAGGCCCCTGCGCATCGTCGTGCCGTTTGCCGCCGGCGGCGCTGGCGACCTCACGGCCCGCACCGTGGCCGCCGAGATGGCCAAGACACTCGGGCAACCGGTGGTGATCGAAAACCGCCCTGGCGCTGGCGGTGTGGTGGCCGCCGAGACCGTGGCCCGTGCCGAGCCCGACGGTCACACGCTGTTCCTGATGTCCAACGGCACGGCCGTCACCGCTGGCCTGTTCAGGAGCCTGCCCTACGACACGGTGAAGGATTTCACGCCGGTGTCCACGCTGGGGACCTTCGACATGGCGGTGATCGTGCCCGCCGACTCGCCGTTCCAGACCCTGGGCGAGCTGGTCGCCTATGCCAAGGCCCACCCCGGCAAGCTCAACGTGGGCAGCATCAACATCGGCAGCACGCAGAACCTGGCCGCCGAGCTGTTCCGCAGCACGGCCGCGATCCATGCCCAGGTGATTCCCTTCAACGGCACGCCTGCGCTGATCGGCGCCTTGCGCGGCCAGCAGGTGGACGTGGGCGTGGAGATCCTGGGGCCGGCGCTCACGCAGATCAGGGGCGGTGCGCTGCGCGCCCTGGCGGTCACCGGCGAAAAACGCTCGACCTCGCTGCCAGAGGTGCCGACCGCGGTGGAGCAGGGCGTCAAAGGCCTTGTGGCCTCATCCTGGAACGCGCTCGCCGCGCCGGGCAAGACCCCGCGCCCCGTGGTGGACCGTCTCAACAAACACATCAACGCCGCGCTGGCCTTGCCCGACGTCAAAAAGAAACTGGCCGATCTGAACATCGACGCCGACGGCAGCACGCCCGAGCAGGCAGCCGCGCTGCTGGCTGCCGACATCGGTCGCTGGGGTGACGTGATCCGGCAAGCCAACATTCCCAAGCAGTGAGCATCTGCCGCGAGGCGGTTGAACGCTGGCCCGGCGTTGACCCCCTGACGCGGCCCAACACCACGAACGACCATGAACCATGTGCGCATCGGACTCATCGGCTACGGCGAAGTCGGCCGCATCTTCGGCGCCGGGCTGAGGCCCGGCGTCGGCTGGATCGGGGCCTGGGACCTGGCATTCAACGATGCGGCGCTGCGCGACGAACCCCTGGCGCACGCGGCTTCGGCCGGGGTGGTTGCCTGCCCGGGCGTGGCCACCCTGTGCGAACAGGCCACCCTGCTGGTGTCGGCCGTGACGGCCAGCCAGACCCTGGCCGTGGCGCGGGCGGTGGCGCCCCACCTGCGACCGGGCACCGCGTTCCTCGATCTGAATTCGGCCTCGCCGGGCACCAAGCAGCAAGCGGCTGCGCTGGTTCACGCAGCGGGTGGGCAGTACCTGGAGGCCGGCGTCATGACCTCGGTGCCGCCCCATGGCCTGCGCGTGCCGATGCTGCTGGGCGGTCCGCACGCGGCACGCTGGCAGCCGGTGCTGGCGCAACTGGGCCTGAACGCCACGGTGGCGAGCGAGCAGCTGGGCATTGCCTCGGCCACCAAGATGTGCCGCAGCGTGATGATCAAGGGGCTGGAGGCGCTGGTGCTGGAGAGCTACGCCACCGCCCGCGCCCATGGCGTGGAAGACGCCATGATCGCCACGTTGCAGGAGACCTTTCCCGGCATCGACTGGCAGGCACAGGGCGCGTACTTCTTCAGCCGTGTGGCGCAGCACGGCCGGCGCCGCGCAGAAGAAATGCGCGAAGTGGCCCACACGGTGCGCGAGGCGGGCTTTGATCCCGTCATGGCGGCGGCGATTGCCGACAAGCACGACTGGATGGCGGCTCAGGCCCGCGCGGGGCGCTTTGCGGGCCTGGCGCCTCACCCGCCCTGGCAGGCCTACGCGGACCGACTCCTGGCCCACCGTGGCCCGGCGGCCAACGACGACACCCTTGACCCATCCGCCTGACACCGCCGAACACCAGTCGACACACCGGCGGCCCGCCGCCCCAGCTTTTCTGACCCATGCTCGACATCCTGGCCATCACCGGCCCCATCTACCTGTGCATCGCGGCGGGCTTCGCCAGCGTGCGCTGGCAGCTCTTCACCAAGGCCGACATGCGCGTCTTCGGCCGTTTCGTGATCCAGATCGCGCTGCCGGCGCTCCTGTTCAACGCGCTGGCCTCGCGCCCGCTGAGCCAGGTGCTGCACTGGGGCTACCTGCTGGCCTTCACCACGGGCTCCCTGGTCGTGCTGCTCGGCGGGTTGCTCTACGCCTGGCGCGTGCAGGGCAAGGGCCTGACCGAAAGCGCCTATGTGGCCATGGGCATGACCTGCTCGAACAGCGGCTACGTGGGCTATCCGGTGATGCTGCTCACCTTCGGGCCGCTGGCCGGCGTGATCCTGGCCCTCAACCTGATCGTGGAAAACACCGTGAAACTGCCCCTGCTGTTCACCGTGGCCGACGCTGGCGCTGCCGGGGGGGCGGAGCGGCCTTCGGTCTGGCGCGCGCTGCGCGAAACGGTCGCGCGGCTGGTGCGCAACCCGATGATCGTGGCCATCTTTGCCGGCTTTGCGGTGGCGCTGCTGGGTTGGCGGCTGCCGTCGGTGATCGAGCGCACGGTGACGCTGTTCTCGGCGGCGAGCGGCGGCCTGGCCCTGTTCATCATCGGCGGCTCGCTGGTGGGCCTGGAGGTGAAGGGACTGCGCCGCCAGGTGACGCTGGTGGCCGTGGGCAAGCTGCTGTTGCACCCGCTGGCGGTGTGGGCCGCCGTGCTGCTGCTGCCCCTGCTGGGCCTGCCCGCGGTCGAGGGCGATCTGCGCGTGGCCGCCGTGCTGTCGGCTGCCATGCCCATGCTGGGCATCTATTCGCTGCTGGCGCAGCGCCACGGCTTCGAAGGCTTCACCGCGGCGGCGCTGCTGGCGGCCACCGGTGCCTCCTTCTTCACCCTCAGCGCCATCCTCTGGCTCATGCGGCACAGCGCCGGCTGGCTGGCCTGATCGCTTGCGGTCCTCAGCGCCGCCGGTTCAGGCCCTCCAGCGTCTGGCGGATCAGCGCCAGCGTGGTCTGCTGCGTGAGCGTGGCGGGGCGCTGCGAGCTGGTGGCCAGGCACAGCCGCGTGCGCAGCGGGGGGTCCACGGCCCGCACCTGGAAGCCCGACGGGCGCGTCGAACTGGCCACCGCGTTGCGTGATAACAGGGCGGCGCCGGCCCCGTCGGCCACCAGGTCCAGGATGGCCGACACGCCGTCGATCTCCAGCGCGATCTGTGGGCGACAGCCGATGTTGGCCATCTCGGTTTCCACGTGCATGCGCACCGCGTTGGGCCGGCTGGGAATCACCAGCGGCAGCGCGGCCACCTCGCGCAAGGGAATGGGCGGCGGCGGTGGGTCCTCGGCCAGCCCGGGCGGGCGCGGCTGCACCAGCAGCAATTCTTCGTCCTGCAGGGGTGCGATCTCGATCTCGGTCGCGGGCTGGGCGTTGTACAGCACCGCGATGTCCAGCCGGCCCGTGCTCAGCCACTCCTGCATGGTGACCGACAGGCCCTCGCTGATCGACAGGCTGGCTTGCGGCAGCTGCTGGCGGAACGCCCGGGTCAGCGGCACGGTCAGCACCCGCGCCAGGCTGGGCGGCAGCCCGATCGCCACGCGCCCGGCCAGCGCCCCGCGCACACGGCCCAGCTCTTCGCGCGCCCGCTCCACCTGGTGCAGGATGCCGCGCCCGTGCTCCAGCAGCAGCCGGCCGGCTTCGGTGGGGGTGGCGCCGCGCCCGTTGCGCACCAGCAGGTTCTGCCGCAATTCCACTTCCAGCAGCCGCACCTGTCGCGACAGAGCGGGCTGTGCCACGTCCAGCGCCACGGCGGCGCGGGTGAAGCTGCCGAGCTCGGCGACGCGAACAAAATAGGCGAGCTGTCTGAGGTCCATGGGGTGGCGGTTCGGATATAACGAATTGGAATGGCTAATAGTACGTTATGCGACTTGTTCTCTGGGGTGGCGCGTGGACAATCGCGCTTCATGAGTTCCATTCCCTCAGATTCCACCGCGCCTGCCACCGTGTCCCCCGCTCCCCTGCGCGCCATCTCGTCCATGGCCACCCGCCTGCTGCTCGGCGAGCTCACGGCGGTGTATGGGCAGCGCAACGGCGTCTCCGTTCAGGTTGAGTCCATCGGGGGTGTGGACGCCGCTCGGCGCGTCATGGCCGACGAGGTGTTCGACATCGTCGTGCTGGCTTCGGACGCCATCGCCCAGCTGGCCACCGCGGGCAAGCTGTGGCCCGGCAGCCGGGTGGACCTGGTGCACTCGGGTGTGGCGGTGGCCGTGCCGGCTGGGGCACCGGTGCCCGACGTGTCGACCGAGGCCGCGGTGCGCCAGGCCGTGCTGTCGGCCCGCACCCTGAGCTACTCCACCGGTCCGAGCGGCGTGGCGCTGGCCCGGCTGTTCGAACGCTGGGGCGTGGCCGACGCGTTGCGCGATCGCATCGTGACGCCGCCGCCTGGCGTGCCTGTGGGGTCGCTGGTGGCGCGCGGCGAGGTGGAGCTGGGCTTCCAGCAGCTCAGTGAACTGCTGCACGTCCAGGGCATCCAGTTGCTGGGTCCGCTGCCGCCAGCCATCCAGATCACCACCACCTTCTCGGCCGCCGTGTGCGCCACCGCCACCCAGCCCGAGGCAGCGCGGGCCGCCATCGCCTTCATGGCCTCGGCTGACGCGGCCGATGCCAAGCGCCGCCAGGGCATGGACCCGGCCTGAACGCCCACCCCTTTCCGCTTATTCCACAGGACGCCATCATGAGCCAGCAAAAGCCCCTCATCATCGACTGCCACGGCCACTACACCACGGCGCCCAAGGCGCTGGAGAACTGGCGCAACCAGCAGATCGCCGGTATCCAAGATCCGGCGGTGATGCCCAAGGTCTCGGACCTGAAGATCAGCGACGACGAATTGCGCGAGTCCATCGAGACCAACCAGCTGCGCCTGATGAAGGAGCGCGGCAGCGACCTCACCATCTTCAGCCCGCGCGCCAGTTTCATGGCGCACCACATCGGCGACTTCAACATCAGCTCGACCTGGGCCGCCATCTGCAACGAGCTCTGCTACCGCGTGAGCCAGCTGTTCCCCGACCACTTCATTCCCGCTGCCATGCTGCCGCAGAGCCCCGGCGTGGACCCCGCCACCTGCATTCCCGAGCTGGAGCGTTGCGTGAAGGAATACGGCAATGTCGGCATCAACCTCAACCCCGATCCCAGCGGCGGCCACTGGACCAGCCCGCCGCTGTCGGACCGCTCGTGGTACCCCATCTACGAAAAGATGGTGGAGCACGACATTCCGGCCATGGTGCATGTGAGCACCAGCTGCAACAGCTGCTTCCACACCACGGGTGCGCACTACCTGAACGCCGACACCACGGCCTTCATGCAGTGCCTCACCAGCGACCTGTTCAAGGACTTCCCCACGCTGAAGTTCATCATCCCGCACGGCGGCGGGGCCGTGCCCTACCACTGGGGCCGTTTCCGCGGCCTGGCGCAGGAGCTGAAGAAGCCGCTGCTGAAAGACCACCTGCTGAACAACATCTTTTTCGACACCTGCGTCTACCACCAGCCGGGCATCGACCTGCTGACCAAGGTGATTCCCGTGGACAACATCCTGTTCGCCTCGGAAATGATCGGCGCGGTGCGCGGCATCGACCCCGAGACCGGCCACTACTTCGACGACACCAAGCGCTACATCGAAGCCAGCACCATCGTCGTGGGCGATGACCGCTACAAGATTTACGAAGGCAACGCGCGGCGCGTGTTCCCGCGGCTGGACGCGGCGCTGAAGGCCAAAGGCCGCTGACCCTCTCCTTTCCCCGCTGGGGGAAGGCCGGGATGGGGGCCGGCGCACCGGGCCGCCACCAACCCTCCTCCAGAAAGGGGAGGGCTTCAACACCATTGAGGAGAAAAGAACATGTACGAACTCGGCGTCGTTTACCGCAACATCACCCGTGCCGACCGCGCAGCCGCCGACGGCCTGGGCGCCCTGGGCTCGGCCACCGTGCACGAGGCCATGGGACGCGTCGGCCTGTTGAGGCCTTACATGCGCCCGATCCAGACCGGGGTGCAGGTCTCGGGCACGGCGGTGACCGTGCTGCTGCAACCCGGTGACAACTGGATGATGCACGTGGCCGCCGAGCAGATCCAGCCGGGCGACATCGTCGTCGCCACGGTCACCGCCGAGTGCAGCGACGGCTACTTCGGTGACCTGCTGGCGACTTCTTTCCAGGCACGTGGTGCCCGCGGCCTGATCATCGAGGCCGGTGTGCGGGACGTGAAGACGCTCAAGGAAATGAATTTCCCGGTCTGGAGCCGCACCATCTCGTCCAAGGGCACGATCAAGGCCACGCTGGGCTCGGTCAACATTCCCATCGTGTGCGCCGGCGCGTTTGTGACCCCGGGCGACGTGATCGTGGCCGACGACGATGGCGTGGTCTGTGTGCCCGCCGCGCGTGCGGCCGAGACGCTGGCCGCTGCCATCAAGCGCGAGAGCTTCGAAGGCGAGAAGCGCGACAAGCTGGCCAGCGGCGTGCTGGGCCTGGACATGTACAAGATGCGCGAACCGCTGGCCGCAGCGGGCTTGCGCTACATCGATTGAAAACCCTCGCCTGGCCATTCCCACCACCCCGTTCGCCCTGAGCCTGTCCTTCGACAGGCCCAGGACGATCGGAATGCCGGGCCTCCACAGGCCCAGCCCGAACGGTGGTGCTGGCCATCCAACACGGAGATCCAACATGAGCAAACCCACCACAGGCGACTTCACCAAGACCGCCGGCTGGCTCGACTGGTACAGCGGCCCCGCCAAGCCACGGTTCCAGCTGCCGGCCGGCGCCGTGGACGCGCACTGCCACGTGTTCGGCCCGGGCGCCGAATTCCCTTACGCGCCCGAGCGCAAGTACACGCCGTGTGACGCGAGCAAGCACGAGCTGTTCGCGTTGCGCGACCACCTGGGCTTTGCCCGCAACGTGATCGTGCAGGCCACCTGTCACGGCGCCGACAACCGCGCCATGGTGGACGCCTGCCGGGCCAGCGGCGGCATGGCGCGCGGTGTGGCCACGGTCAGGCGCAGCATCACCGACGACGAGTTGCAGGAACTGCACGAGGCCGGCGTGCGCGGCGTGCGCTTCAACTTCGTCAAGCGCCTGGTTGACTTCACCCCCAAGGACGAGCTGATGGAGATCGCCGCCCGCATTGCGAAGCTGGGCTGGCATGTGGTGATCTATTTCGAAGCGGTGGACCTGCCCGAACTGTGGGACTTTTTCACCGCCTTGCCCACCACCGTGGTGGTGGACCACATGGGCAGGCCCGATGTGTCGCTGCCGGTGGATGGCCCGCAGTTCGCGCTGTTCGAGCGGTTCATGCGCGAGCACCCGAACGTCTGGAGCAAGGTGAGCTGCCCCGAGCGCCTGTCGGTCACCGGGCCGAAGGCGCTGAACGGCGAGCAGAACGCCTACACCGACGTGGTCCCGTTTGCGCGCCGCATCGTCGAGCAGTTCCCCGACCGCGTGCTCTGGGGCACCGACTGGCCGCACCCCAACCTGAAGGACCACATGCCCGACGACGGCCTGCTGGTGGACTTCATTGCGCACATCGCGCCCACGCCTGAACTGCAGCAGAAACTGCTGGTGGACAACCCGATGCGCCTGTACTGGCCTGAAGAAGTCAACCCGCCCGCCTGATGAGCAAACCAGACCGTTCGGAAGGAGCCTGTCGAAGCCCTCGACAGGCGCTGACTGAACGGAGGCGTTGGACACCCCCCGCATGGATCACAGGAGCACACCATGTCTCTCGAAAAACCCTATCTTGACGTGCCCGGCACGACCATCTTCGACGCCGACCAGAGCCGCAAGGGCTACTGGCTCAACCAGTTCTGCATGAGCCTGATGAAGGCCGAGAACCGCGAGCGCTTCAAGGCCGACGAAGAGGCCTACCTGGCCGAATGGCCCATGACCGATGAGCAGCGCGCGGCCGTGCGCGCCCGCGACCTGAACTGGGCCATGCGCACCGGCGGCAACATCTACTTCCTGGCCAAGCTGGGCGCCACCGACGGCCTGTCGTTCCAGCAGATGGCCGGCAGCATGACCGGCATGAGCGAGCAGCAGTACCGCGACATGATGATCGCCGGCGGCCGCAGCGCCGAGGGCAACCGCTATGCGGGTGAAACCGGCGATGCGCAGGGACCGGTGTCGCGCTCCGACGCGTGGAAGGCCTGGGAACTGACGCAGCAGGAGTCGCTGGCCGCCGAAATCCTGGGCGAGCACGCCGCGCAGCAGGGCGCCGATGCGGCCGCTGGCACCACCGGCCACGCCCGCATCACCGCGTCGGTCTACACCTCGCATGTGCCCGCCATCGGCGCCGCCATCGACCTGGGCAAGACCGGCGAGCCCTACTGGCAGCCGCTGTTTGCCGGCTACGAGCCGTCCAAGCAGTGGATGCGCGAGAACCAGCCCGACGTGGTGTTTCTGGTCTACAACGACCACGCCACCAGCTTTGACCTGGGCGTGATCCCCACTTTCGCCATCGGCACGGCGGCCGAGTTCGATCCCGCCGACGAAGGCTACGGCCCGCGCCCAGTGCCCAAGGTCATGGGCCACCCGGAACTGGCGGCGCACATCGCGCAGTCCGTGATCCAGCAAGACTTTGACCTCACCATCGTCAACGACCTGAAGGTGGACCACGGCCTCACCGTGCCCATGAACCTGCTGTTCGGCTCGCCCGAGGCCTGGCCGGTGAAGGTGATTCCATTCCATGTGAACGTGGTGCAGTACCCCGTGCCTTCCGGCCAGCGCTGCTTCGCGCTGGGCCAGGCCATCCGCCGGGCCATCGAATCGTATGACGCACCGCTGAAGGTGCAGATCTGGGGCACGGGCGGCATGAGCCACCAGCTGCAAGGCCCGCGCGCCGGCCTCATCAACAAGGAATGGGACAACCGCTTCCTGGACCGCCTGATCGCCGAGCCCGCCGAACTGGCCAAGGTGCCGCACATCGAATACGTGCGCGAAGCGGGCAGCGAAGGCATCGAGCTGGTGATGTGGCTCATCGCCCGCGGCGCCATGAGCGACGTGGCCGGCTCCGGCGCTGCGCCCGAGGTGGCGCACCGCTTCTTCCATGTGCCTGCCAGCAACACCGCCGTGGGTCACCTGATTCTCGAAAACCAGTAACACCCGTCCGCCCTGAGCCTGGCCTGTCCTGAGCCTGTCGACGGGTCGAAGGGCTCGCCACTCCACACGGGCCGGGCTTCGACAGGCTCAGCCCGATCGAAACGCCCGCACATACGAACAGAAAGAAGCACACCATGACCATCAAAGTAGCCCTCGCCGGCGCCGGCGCCTTCGGCATCAAGCACCTGGACGGTATCCGGAACATCGACGGCGTCGAAGTCGTCTCGCTGATCAGCCGCGACCTCGCCAAGACCCAGGAAGTGGCCGACAAGTACGGCATCCGGCACGTCACCACCCGGCTCGAAGACAGCCTGGCGATGAAGGAAGTCGACGCCGTCATCCTCTGCACGCCCACGCAGATGCACGCCGAGCAGACGCTGGCCTGCCTGCGCGCCGGCAAACACGTGCAGGTGGAGATTCCGCTGGCCGACAGCCTCAAGGGCGCAGAGGAAGTGGTGGCGCTGCAGAAAGAGACGGGCCTGGTCGCGATGTGCGGCCACACCCGCCGCTTCAACCCCAGCCACCAGTACGTGAACCAGAAGATCACGGCCGGCGAATTCAACATCCAGCAGATGGATGTGCAGACTTACTTCTTCCGCCGTACCAACACCAACGCGCTCGGTCAGCCGCGCAGCTGGACCGACCACCTGCTGTGGCACCACGCCGCCCACACGGTGGACCTGTTCGCCTACCAGTGCAACAGCGCAGTGGTGCAGGCCAATGCCATCCAGGGCCCGATCCACCCGGTGCTGGGCATCGCCATGGACATGAGCATCCAGCTGAAAGCCGCCAACGGCGCCATCTGCACGCTGAGCCTGAGCTTCAACAACGACGGTCCGCTGGGCACTTTCTTCCGCTACATCGGCGACACCGCGACCTACCTCGCGCGCTACGACGACCTGTTCACCGGCAAGGAAGAAAAGATCGACGTGAGCCAGGTGGCGGTCTCCATGAACGGCATCGAGCTGCAGGACCGCGAGTTCTTCGCTGCCATCAGGGAAGGCCGCGAGCCCAATTCGAGCGTGGCCCAGGTGTTCAACTGCTACCAGGTGCTGCACCAGCTGGAGCAGCAGCTCAACGGCTGAGCCCACCCCTGCCGGTTACCCCGGAGGCGACGCCAGCGGCCCGGCCTGAGCCCTCCGTCCAGCTCGGGAGGGCCTTGTGAACGGTGGTTCTGCGGCGTCACGGGTGGCGCCACGTCGCGCCCGGCATATCCTTCACGGCTCCATCCTCACGGCTGGGGCCGTTTCCCATTTCAGGAGTTCTCAACATGCAACAACGTCAACTCGGCCCCTTCAGCGTCAGTGCCATCGGCCTGGGCTGCATGAACATCTGCCACGCCTACGGTGCCCCGGCCAGTTTCGACGAGGCCGAGCGCCTGCTGCTCGGTGCGCTGGACCACGGCGTCACCCATTTCGACACCGCCGCGCTGTATGGCTTCGGCCAGTCCGAAACCGTGGTCGGCCAGGTGCTGTCCAGGCACCGCTCGAGATTCACCCTGGCCAGCAAGTGCGGCATGCAAGGCGTGCCGAATGCGCAGGGCGTGAACGTGCGGGTGATCGACGGCCGCCCCGACACGATCCAGGCCACCTGCGAGGATGCCCTGAAGCGCCTGCAGACCGATGTGATCGACCTTTACTACCTGCACCGCTGGGACAAGCAGGTGCCGATCGAGGAGAGCGTGGGCGCGCTGGGCGATCTGGTGCGCGCGGGCAAGATCCGCAGCATCGGCCTGAGCGAGGTCTCGGCCGGCACGCTGCGCAAGGCGCACGCCGAGCACCCGATTGCCGCGTTGCAGACCGAGTACTCGCTCTGGAGCCGCAACCCCGAAATCGCGGTGCTGCAGGCCTGCCGCGAACTGGGCGTGAGCTTCGTCGCCTTCAGCCCGGTGGCACGCGGCTTCCTGTGCGGCCCGATGGACGTCACCGCGCTGGACGCGAAAGACATCCGCAAGACCATGCCCCGTTTTGCGCCCGACAACTACGCGAAAAACGCGCTCCTGCTGCCGGCTTACCACGCCATTGCGGCCGAGGTCGGCTGCACCCCTGCGCAGCTGGCCATTGCCTGGCTGCTGCACCAGGGTGACGATATCCTGCCCATCCCCGGCACCCGCAGCGTGGACCATCTGCTGGACGACCTCGGTGCCGTGAATGTGCATCTGTCGGCCGATGTGATCGCCCGTCTGAACGCCCTGATCAACCAGCACACGGTGCACGGCGACCGCTACAACGCGCAAGCCAACAGCGAGGTCGACACCGAGACCTTCGCCTGAAACCCCCGCCCGAAACAAAACGCAATAAAGCGATACCGCCGCGAGATCCCGCCGGCCGCCGGCCGCGGCACCATGACGGTCATGTTCAACACCTTTGGAAGAGGAACCCCGTCATGACACGGTGGATCAAGCGAACCTTCATCGGCCTGGCAAGTGCTGCCCTTCTGGTCGGCGGCCTGACAGCCTGCGGCTCCCGCGGGCACCACAGCGGCGACTGGAGCGGCGAGCGCGTCACCGAGCTGCGCGGCAAGGCCATCGAAAGGCTGAGCAGCCGGCTGGACCTCAACGAGGCGCAACGGCAGAAGCTCGGCGTGCTGGCCGACGAGATGCTGGCCGCGCGCACCGCCGTGCGCGGCACCGGCGCCGATCCCCGCGTCCAGATGCAGGCGCTGGTGGCCGGTGAGCGCTTTGACCGGGCCGGCGCCCAGGCTTTGCTCGACCAGAAGACGCAGGCCGTGCAGGGCAGTGCGCCCCAGGTGATCGCCGCCATGGCGGATTTCTACGACAGCCTCACCCCCGCACAACAGGCGCAGGTGCGCGAGAAGATGGCCCGGCGCGGCGGCTGGTGGAAGCGCGGTTGAGCGCCAGGCTGTGCCTGATGTTGCCCCGGACCGCACCCCTCCACCACCTGGCCCACACGAGCCGCGCCCACGCGCCGGCCTTGCTGGACGGGGTTGACGATCCCCACGCCGAGCTGCTGGCAATGGTGTGGGGACCGCGCTTTGACCGCCAGCACGCGCTCGAGCTGTGGGCACGGCTGTCGCAGCAACAACCCGCTGCAGCGCTGCCGGTGCTGCCGGCGCTGATCTCGGCGGCAGACCGGTTCGACGCACTGGACGCACCGGTGCAGCACCGCCTGCGCCGTCTGATCCTGCGCCACCGCGCCCGTTGCACCCCGTCGGACGGCGGTGCTGTCCTCGCGGCCCGCACCGCCGCCGGCCCGGGTGCCGGGCGCCACCGAACGGGATGAGAATGGCGCCATGCACCGCATCCTGCTCATCGACGACGACGCACAGCTGGGCCCGCCGCTGGCCACCTATTTCCAGCGCTTCGATCTGGCGCTGACCCAGGCGCTCAGGCCCAGCGACGGCCTGGCGCGTCTTCGTGCCGGCGGCTTCGACGCCGCCATCCTCGACGTGATGCTGCCCGAAATGGACGGCTTCGAACTCTGCCGCACCATCCGCCGCGAGAGCGACATCCCCATCGTCATGCTGACCGCGCGTGGCGAGGTGATGGACCGTGTGGTGGGCCTGGAACTGGGCGCTGACGACTACCTGCCCAAGCCCTTCGAGCCACGCGAGCTGGTGGCCCGGCTGCAGACGGTGTTGCGACGCCGCAGCACGGTGCCCGCGGTGCAGGCCATGGCGCGGCAGGCCACGCTGGTCTTTGAAGGCCTGACGATCGACACCGCCCGGCGCAGTGTCACCCGCCAGGGGGAGGTGGTCGATCTGACCGGCACCGAATACGAGCTGCTGCTGTTGCTGGCGCGCGACCCCGGCAAGGTGTGGAGCCGGGACGACATCCTCAACCAGCTGCGCGGCCACGAGGCCGAGCTGTACACCCGCGCGGTGGACATCGTGGTGAGCCGGCTGCGCAAGAAGCTGGAGCCGCTGGACTGCATCAAGACGCTGCGCAACGCCGGCTATTCGCTGGCGCTGCGACGCGCCGCGCCATGAGCCTGCCGAGCGCCGGCTGGCTGCAGCGTTCCCGGCAGGCGCTGCGCTCGTCGCTCAAGCTGCGCCTGGTGCTGGTGTTCATCTTGCTGGCACTGGCGATGGCGGGGACCTTCATCATGGGCGCGCAGAAAGCTTTTGCTGTGGGCTGGCGCGAGGCGGCGCGGCCCCTGCTGATGGACTACACCACGCGGCTGGCCGCCGAGGTGGCCGGCCGCAACGGCCCGCCCAGCGTGGAACAGGCCCAGGCCATCGTCCAGCGCCTGCCGCTGACGGTCCGCATCAGCGGCCCCGAGGTGAACTGGTCTTCGCACCCCCGGCCGGCGCACGAAGGCTGGCGACGCGACCGGCGTGAAGGCCAGCACTGGGCCGACGAACCCGAGTGGACGGCGCTGCTGCAACGCACGACAGCGGATGGACACCGCATCGAATTTGGCCTGAACGACGCGGTCTTCGAGCGTCGCCTGCGCATGTTTGCCCTGACCCTCACCGCGCTGCTGGTGCTCACGCTGCTGGCCTACCTGACCGTGCGCCGCCTGCTGCGACCGCTGGAGGACATACGGGCCGGCGCCTTGCGCTTTGGTGCCGGCGAGTTCGGCCAGCCGATTCCGGTGCGTGGCGGGAACGGCCCGGACGAGCTCGGGCAGCTCGCCGGCACCATCAACACCATGGGGCATGACATCCACCAGATGCTGGAGGCGAAGCGCTCCCTGCTGCTGGCCATCAGCCACGAACTGCGCAGCCCGCTCACCCGGGCCCGCCTGAACACCGAGCTGCTGCCCGAGCAGCCCGACACCCGCCCGCAACGCGACGCCCTGCTGCGTGACCTCCAAGAGATGGCCGCGCTCATCACCGACCTGCTGGAGAGCGAACGCCTGGCCAGCCGGCACGCCGCCTTGCACCGCGAACCCGTTGACCTGCGGGCACTGGCGCAGGACGTGCTGTCGGAACTGTCCCTGCGCTACCCAGATGCCGTGGCACCGTGCGTGCTGGCCGACGCGGATCTGCCCGTGTTGCGGCTGGATGCGTCCCGCCTGCGCCTGTTGCTGCGCAACCTGCTCGACAACGCCTTGCGCCACAGCGGCGATGCGGCACAGCCGGTCGAGCTGCACCTGCGCACCACCGCGCCCGCGGGCGCGGCCGGGCCGGGCATCGAGATCTGCGTGCGCGACCATGGCCCGGGGGTGCCGGAGGAGCAGCTGGCGCACCTGGCCGAGCCCTTCTTCCGCCCGGACACGGCCCGCACCCGCAGCGCCGGCGGCGTGGGCCTGGGCCTGCACCTGTGCCAGCTGGTGGCCCATGCCCATGGCGGCGGGTTGGTGGTGCGCAACGTGCACCCCGGCCTGGCGGTCACGGTGACGCTGCCGGGCCGCCTGCACGCTTGAAGTGCCGCATCTGCCGGGTCTGCCGGGTCTGCCGGATCCGTCGGGTGCGCCGCGTCCGGCCCTGTGCCATCGGGGCTTGACGCGTGTCACACCGTTCGCCCCCGGCTTGTGCCATGCTGACCCCCATGAACACGAACCACCCGACCCCTGCGCTGCCTGGTTTCGCCACCGTCCCCACCCGCTTCCTGTTCTTCACTGGCAAGGGTGGGGTGGGCAAGACCTCGCTGTCCACCGCCACCGCCATTGCCCTGGCCGACCAGGGGCTTCGGGTGCTGCTGGTCAGCACCGACGCGGCCTCCAATCTGGACGAGATGCTGGGCATCACGCTGTCCAACCAGCCGGTGCCCGTGCCCGACGTGCCGCGCCTGTCCGTGATCAACATCGACCCCGATGCGGCGGCCGATGCCTACCGACTGCGCGTGCTGGCGCAGCTGGACGCCAGCGCATCCGACGACGAGCGCCAGACCGTGCGCGAACAGCTGTCTGGCGCGTGCACCACCGAAATCGCCGCCTTCGACGAGTTCGCCGCGCTGCTGGCGGGCGGTGGCGCCGAGGGGAATGCCGGCGTGGCGTACGACCATGTGGTGTTCGACACCGCGCCCACCGGCCACACGCTGCGCCTGCTCAGCCTGCCCAAGGCCTGGACCGGCTTCCTCGCGGGCAACGATCGCGGCGCCTCCTGCCTGGGGCCGCATTCGGGTCTGAAGATGCAAGAGGTGCGTTTCAACGCCGCGCTGCAGGCCCTGAGCGACCCGGCCCTCACCACCGTGGTCCTGGTGACCCGCCCCGACCCGCGCCCCATGCGCGAGGCGGCCCGCACCTCGGAGGAGTTGCGCCACCTGGGGCTGGCGAACCAGCGCCTGGCGGTCAATGGCGTGTTCCACGCCAGCGTGCCCGACGATCCGGTGGCAAGGGCCATCGAAGCCCTGGGCCGTGACGCCATGGATCGGCTGCCCGACGCGCTGGCCGCGCTCCCGCGTGACGAAGTGCCGCTGCGTGCTTTCGACACCGTGGGCCTGCCGGCCCTGCGGGCGCTGCTCGGTGGCACCGAGCCGCCGAGCGCCCTGTCCGACCCCGGCCCAGGCACAACGTACCCACCCACCGTTCGCCCTGAGCCTGTCGAAGGACTCTCACCATCTTCGGCCACCGCTCAGGAAGGGGACGCCGAGCCCCTTTCCCGCATGGCCGACGAGCTGGCGGCGGTAGGCCACGGCCTGATCATGGTCATGGGCAAGGGCGGTGTGGGCAAGACCACCATCGCCGCCGCGCTGGCGGTGGGCCTGGTGCAGCGCGGCCACAGCGTGCACCTCACCACCACCGACCCGGCGGCGCATGTGGCCGATGCCCTGAGTGGCCTTTTGCCCGGTCTCAAACTCGGCCGTATCGACCCGCAGGCCGAGACGCAGGCCTACATCCAGAAGATCATGGCCACACGCGGCAAGGACCTGGACGAACAGGGCAGGGCGCTGCTGCTGGAAGACCTGCAGTCGCCCTGCACCGAAGAGGTGGCCGTGTTCCATGCCTTCAGCCGCGTGGTGAACGAAGCGCGCAGCGCCTTTGTGGTGCTCGACACCGCGCCCACCGGCCACAGCCTGCTGCTGATGGACGCCACCGGCGCCTACCACCGCCAGATGGTGCAGCAGTACGAGGGCAAGACCGGTGGCAAGGGCCCGCACATCATCACCCCGCTCATGCGCCTGCAAGACGCGTCGATGACGCGGGTGGTCATCGTCACCCTGCCCGAGGTGACACCGGTCAGCCAGGCCGCCGCGCTGCAGGACGACCTGCGCCGCGCCCACATCGAACCCTGGGCCTGGGTGATCAACAAGAGCATCGCCGCCACCGGCACCACCGACCCGCTGCTGCAGGCCCGCCTGGCCGGCGAAATCCGGCAGACTGCGCGGGTGGCCAACGGGCTGGCGCAGCGCACCTTCGTACTGCCCTGGTTGCCCGAGCCGCCCGTGGGCGTGGCCGCGCTGGGGGCGCTGGTGGCCGCATCCGGCACGGCCTGAGCGCCTGGACCCACTCGTTCAGTTCGCCGCGGGGATGAGCGCGAAGCGGTGACGAGGCGGCGCTGGCGCGGCACAGCGTTAAGACCTGCGCCGCGTCGCCGCCGTGCCTCAGCCCTCTCTCACATCGATGCTTCCAGCATCGCGCGGTAGTCGTCTTCGGTGGCGATGCGCGGATTGGTCTTGTGGCAGTGGTCGGCCATGGCGCCGGCGATCACGCGGTCAAAGAGCGCGGGCGTGACGCCCAGGGCACCCAGCCCGCTCGCCAGGCCCAGGCGGGCGCCCATGTCGCGCACGGCTTCGGCCACATCGCCTGCACTGCCCAGGCCCATGGCGTGGGCCATGCGCTGCAGGCGGCGGTCTTTCTGCATCGAATCGGCGGCGGCGTTGAAGCGGATCACGGCGGGCAGGAACAGGGCGTTGAGGGTGCCGTGGTGCAGGCGCGGGTCCACGCCGCCCAGGCTGTGGCTCAGGCTGTGCACGCAGCCCAGGCCTTTCTGGAACGCCATGGCGCCCTGCATGCTGGCGCTCATCATGTTCAGGCGTGCTTCGCGGTCCTGGCCATCTTTGGTGGCGCGCTCGATGTGGGCCCAGCCACGCTCCAGCCCGTCCAGCGCAATGCCGTCGGCTGGCGGGTTGAAGGCCGCCGACATGAAAGTCTCCATGCAGTGGGCGATGGCGTCCATGCCGGTGGCAGCGGTGAGCATGGGGGGAAGGCCCAGCGTCAATTCGGGGTCGAGCAGGGCGGTCTTGGGCACCAGGTGCCAGCTGTGGAAGCCCAGCTTTCGGCCGTCGTCCACGATGAGGATGGCGCCGCGCGCCACTTCGCTGCCAGTGCCGGCGGTGGTGGGCACGGCAATGAGCGGCGGCACGGCGGCGGTGATCTTGGGCGAACCGCCTTCGATGGTGGCGTAGGTCTTGAGCGGCCCTTCGTGTGCGGCCGCAATCGCCACGCCCTTGGCGCAGTCGATGGCGCTGCCGCCGCCCAGCGCGACCAGGCCGTCGCAGCCCTGGTCGCGGTAGATCGCCACGGCCGCGCGCACGGCGGCTTCGGTCGGGTTGGACGGCGTCTGGTCAAACACCGCCGGTTGCAGGCCGGGCAGGGCCGCGAGCGCCTGGTCCAGCAGGCCGGCAGCTTTCACCCCGGCGTCGGTCACCACCAGTGGGCGGCCGATACCGGCGCGTTCGCACTCGGCCTGCAACTGCGACAGCGCGCCAAAGTCGATCAGGATGTTTGTCACGTAGAGGATCTGGGCCATGGGTGTCTCGGGTTATGGTGCGGGGCGCTGCATGTCAATGCCGGCCAAAAACTATACGACCGAGCCGTGGCCGCGCCAATGCGCCACCGGCTGCACCGGTCGCCCACAAGACAGTTCATGCACCCGCACCCCAGATCCTGCACCTTTCTCATGCCATTCATTAAAGAGTAACTTACATCACTGAGCCATGAGCCACCCATCACATCCTCGCAGCCTGCTCACCACCGTGATGCGGAGCGTGCTCGACAGAATGGCCCGCGCCGGGCACATGCCCCTGCACGCCTTGTCACCCACACAAGCCCGCCTGGCATACGAAGCCGGCGCCGGCGTACTCGACATTCCCGCCCACAAGCTCGCCCGAGTACAGGCGTTGCGCATTCCCGTGCGCGACGGCCATGCGCTACCTGCGCAGCTGTTCGCTCCCGCCACCGAAGATCCACTGCCGGTGCTGCTGTACCTGCATGGCGGCGGCTTCACGATTGGCAGCGTGGCCAGCCACGAACCCTTGTGCCGGCACCTGGCCCATCTGGGACGCTGCGCGGTGGTGTCCGTGGACTACCGGCTGGCCCCCGAGTGGAAATTTCCCACCGCCGTGTTTGACGCCTGGGACAGCCTGGCCTGGCTGCGCGAACAGGCCGGCACACTGCGGCTGGACGGCTCACGCATCGCCGTGGGGGGAGACAGCGCGGGCGGCACGCTGGCGGCCGTCACTGCCATCGCGGCCCGCGACGCCGGCTGGCCGCTGGCGCTGCAGTTGCTGTTCTACCCCGGTTGTGCCGGCCACCAGGACACACCCTCGCACCACACCTTCGCCAAGGGCTTCCTGCTAGAAGAGCCGCACATCCGCTATTTCTTCGGCCACTACCTGCGCAGCGAGGCCGACCGTGATGACTGGCGATTCGCACCACTGGACGGGGTGGACGAGCACGGCCAGCTGCGCGATCTCGACGGCGTGGCACCCGCGTGGTTCGGGCTGGCAGAATGCGACCCGCTGACCGACGAGGGCATGCTGTACGCCGACCGCCTGCGCATGGCCGGCGTGGCCGTGGACCTGGAAATTTACGCCGGTGTCGTGCACGGTTTCATCAATTTCGGGCGCGCCATTCCGCAGGCGCTGACGGCCCATGCCGACGCCGCACGCGCCCTCAGACACGCTTTTGGAGTTTCCGCATGACCGCCATCCAACGCTCGGACTTTCGCTTTTTTCATCGCCTGCGCGTGCGCTGGGCCGAGGTGGACATGCAGAAAATCGTGTTCAACGCCCACTACCTGATGTATTTCGACACCGCCATTGCCGACTACTGGCGCGTGCTGGCGCTGCCCTACGAGACGGCCATGCACCAGCTGGAAGGCGATCTGTACGTGGTGAAGGCCACGGTGGAGTTCCACGCCTCGGCCCGGGTGGATGACCAGATCGAGGTGGCCATGAAGTGCAGCCGCATCGGCACGTCATCCATGACCTTCAACGGCGCCATCTTCCGGGGCGACGAGCACCTCATCAGCGGCGAGATCGTCTACGTCTTCGCCGACCCGACCACCCAGACTTCGCGCCCGGTACCGCCCCGCTTGCGCGACATCCTCATGGGTTACGAAGCCGGGGAAGACATGGCCGAACTGCGCGTGGGCGACTGGGCCACGCTGGGCAGCGACGCGCGTGCCCTGCGAACGGCCGTGTTCGTGGAAGAGCAGCGCATCCCGAAAGAACTCGAATGGGACGACGCCGACCCGCAGGCCCTGCACGCGGTGGCCTACAACCGGCTTGGCCAGGCCGTGGCCACCGGCCGGCTGCTGCCGAGCGAAGGCGGGGTGGCCAAGATCGGCCGCATGGCCGTCAACCGGGTGCTGCGTGGTTGCCACCTCGGTGGTGAGGTGCTGCAGGCACTGATGCATGCGGCCGGTGCGCGCGGCGACCACGAAGTGATGCTGCATGCCCAGCGCAGCGCCGTGGGCTTTTACACGCGCCAGGGCTTCCGGCCCCGGGGTGAGCCTTTCGAAGAGGCGGGCATGGAGCATCTGGAGATGTTCACGACCCTGTAAGGGCTGCGCAGTTGGCGCCCCACCCATCCAGATCGGGCAGGGCGAAGGGCCCTCTGTCTCTGCGTTGGGCCACACCCGGCGGGGGCGCTTCAGCGGCTCACCACTGCAGGGTTTCGTGGCGAGCGGCCGACAGCGTCCAGCCCGTGGCATGGCCGTCTTCACTGCCGGCCTCTTCGTGGGTATGTGTCCATTCGTGAAGGTTCACGACCCAGCGCGATGCGCCAGCACCTGCGCGCTCGTGGCCACCCGGGGCAGGCGCAGCGCGCAGCACCAGACTGCTGCGGGTACCGTAGCGCTGGCCCGGCATCCGGACGAACGGGCTGGACAGGGCGCGCTCCCAGTGCAGCGGTGCGCCCGTGGTCGGCAGGTCTTGTTCGTCGGCTGGGCTCTGGTTGCTTAGCGTGCGGCTCAGTGGCTCGATCCAGTGGGTGGCATTCGGGTGCTGTGCAGCCAGCCGGGCCGATTCGGCCACGGCCTGCTTCAGTTGGGTCGTCTTGGGCCAGGGCGTGTCGAGTGTGGCGTTCGATAGACCGTAGACGCCGGGTGGCAGTGCGCGGGCATGCAAGCGCGGGGACCCGGCTGCATGCGGTTGTGCCGGGTCGCGGTTGCCGATCCAGGCCCACGACCCGGCCTGGGCATCGCCCACCACCAGGTTGAATCCCCCGTAGGCGGCGGGATCAAGGGTCTCGGCCAGGTCTTGCCAGCCCATGTCGCCCGACAGCCAGCGGGTGGGCAGTTCGCCCCGGCTGCGCCGTCCGGATCCTGGCTGGGCTTCGCGCACGTTCGTGAGCATCGCCACGCGGCCACCGGTGCCCACCCCCAGCCAGGTGCCGCCGTCGCGCAAGTCGCGTCCGGCCACCACCTCGCGCCCAGCGGACGCGGTCCACCGGTGCAAGGGGGCGGTGGGGCGGTCCAGGAACTCGTCCCGGTTGCCCGCGATCAGCAGCGGACAAGCGGGATGGACGTCCAGGGCGAAAGCGATCAGGCACATGCCCGTCCGTCTCCGGGGGTCAGATGTCGGCCAACAGCGGGTAGGGCAGGGGCAACAGCGTCAGCGCCGCGCCGCCGGGCTGACCGGCCGTCAGCGTTCCGCCCGCAGCCGCGGCGGTCTGCATCGACACCATCGCGTGCCATTCACCGGCGGGAGAAGCCGCCGCGGCGGCCACGGTGCCGCAGGCTTGCTCGGCGTCGCTGTCATGGAAGACATCCTGGCCCACGGCCAGCGCCTCGGCACAGCTGACCAGGTAGGCGCGGCGCTTGAGCGTGCCGCGGAACTGGCTGCGGGCCACCACTTCCTGCCCGGGGTAACAGCCTTTCTTGAAGTTCACGCCGCCAATAGATTCGTAGTTGAGCATCTGCGGCACAAAAGCCTCCACGACCGGCTGCGTGAGCGTGACCACCCCGCTCATCACGTCGAGCCATTGCCAGGTCGCCGTCTCCAGCGCCGGGCCGGCGGGGCGCTCGGTCGCCACACCCGGTGCACGGGGCGCGACCCACAGGGCGCGTTCGACACCCTGGGCCGGGTACAGGCGCACCCAGCTGGCATCTCCCTCTGCCTGGGCCGACCAAGGCTGCGTGGGCAGGGCAGGAGAAAGGGAGCCGGCCACGCCACACACCTCAAAGGCATCGCTGGCGTCTGACAGCTTCACCTGCGCCCGCAACACGAACATGGACAGGCGCTTGAGCGTGGCGGGCAGCAGATCGCGGCTGCAGACCAGCAAGACATCGTCGTGGCTGCGTTTGAAACCGATGAAGCTCGCCGTCATGCGGCCCTTGGCTGTGCAGAAAGCGGCCAGACGGGCTTCGGACAGGCCCAGCAGGGCAAAGTCCTGCGTCAGCTGCCCCTGCAAAAACTTGGCGGCTTCCGCGCCGTGGGCCCGAATGATGCCCAGGTGCGGCAGCATGGCCACACCTTGCAGACCAGCGGCCATTGTGGCCAGGGAAGAAGTGCCAGAAGGAAGGGTCATGGGGGACGGTTCAAGGATGCGGAGGGCTCGATTATGATCATCCGCCCACCCCGCCGCATCGCGTGCACCGGTGCATGACGCTGCCAGCAGGGTCATGCCGGCGCCTTCTTTCCTTCCCAGTCATTCCCATCGTTTCGTGATCCGCCTGCTCAAGCTCCTCTTTCTGTTCACGCTGCTGGCCAGCGTGACGTTGGCGGGGCTGGGCGTCTGGTGGCTGCAGCGCCCGCTGCCCCTCGCCCCCGCGGCCCTGGAAAACCAGATGCTGGACGTCGAGATTGTCCCCGGTACCTCGGCACGGGGCGTGGCCGACCGGCTGGTGCAATCGGGCGTCCAGACACCCCCGGTGCTGCTCTTTGCCTGGTTCCGGCTGTCGGGGCAGTCCCGTGACATCAAGGCGGGCAGCTACGAATTCGCGCCGGGCACCACGCCCCGGGCGCTGCTCGACAAATTGGTGCGTGGCGAGCAGGCGCTGCGCAGCATCACCCTGGTGGAGGGGTGGAACATCCGCCAGGTGCTGCAGGCGGTGCGCAGCTCGCCCGAGCTCACGCAGGACATCGACGGTCTGTCAATGGCCGAGCTGATGACCCGCCTGGGCTACCCCGATCGCCACCCGGAAGGGCGCTTCTTCCCGGACACCTACCGCGTGCCCAAGCGCAGCCCGGCGTCGGTGGTGCTGCGGCAGGCGGCGCAGGCGATGGACCGGCGGGTGGCCGAGGCCTGGGCGCTGCGCGCGCCCGACTCGCCCCTGCGCTCGCCCGACGAGGCGCTGATTCTGGCGAGCATCGTCGAGAAAGAAACCGGTCTGGAGCGCGACCGGGGCCTGGTCGCCGGTGTGTTCACCAACCGGCTGCGCATCGGCATGCGCCTGCAGACCGACCCCACGGTGATTTACGGGCTGGGCGAGCGGTTTGACGGCAACCTGCGCCGTGTCGATCTGCAGACCGACACGCCCTACAACACCTACACCCGCGCCGGCCTGCCACCCACGCCCATTGCCATGCCGGGGTGGCGGTCGCTGCTGGCCGCGGTGCAGCCGGCCCAGACACCCGCCTTCTACTTCGTGGCGCGCGGTGACGGCTCCAGCCAGTTCAGCACCACGCTGGAAGAGCACAATGCCGCGGTGCGCCGCTACATCCTGAAGCGTTGAACCATGCGCCATGGCCGTCGCCCGACCGCCCCCCATCCACCAGCATTCCCACAGCCATGTCCGATCGCGGTCTATTCATCAGCTTCGAGGGCATCGACGGCGCCGGCAAATCGACCCATGTCCAGGCGCTGGCCGATGCATTCCGGACCGCAGGGCGCCACGTCACGCTCACGCGCGAGCCCGGAGGCACACCGCTGGCCGAGAAGCTGCGGGCCCTGGTGCTCAACGACCCGATGGACCCCTTGTGCGAGGCGCTGCTCATGTTTGCCGCCCGGCGCGACCACCTGCGCCAGGTGATCGAGCCCGCGCTGGCGCGTGGCGATGTCGTGTTGTGCGACCGCTTCACCGACGCCACCTTTGCCTACCAGGGCCACGGCCGGGGTTTCGATTTGCAGGTGCTGCGCCAGCTGGAGGCCTGGGTGCAGGCACAGCCCGGTGATGCAACCCGTTGCCGGCAGCCCGACCTCACGGTCTGGTTCGACCTGGCGCCCGAGGTGGCGGCAGCCCGACTGGCCGGCGCGCGTCTGCCCGACCGGTTCGAGTCCCAGCCCGCGTCCTTTTTTGCCCGCGTGGCCCAGGGCTATGCCAGCCGCCTGGCCGAGCAACCCGCGCGCTTTGTGCGCGTGCCGGCCGACCAGCCGGTTACGGCCGTCTGGCGCGACGTGCGCCAGGCCTTCACCCAACGCGGCTGGCTGCCCGACGAGGTGCCCCATGGCTGAGTCCGCACCACTCGCGCCCTGGCTGCAGCGCCAGCTCGACGGCCTGCTGTCCCAGCGCGGTCACGCGCTGTTGCTCGCCGGGCCTTCCGGCCTGGGTCAATACGAGCTGGCGCTGGCGCTGGCGCGGGTCTGGCTGTGCGAAGCGCCGGGTCAGCACGGCGCCTGCGGCCAGTGCGGCAGCTGCCACGCCATTGACGTGCGCACCCACGCCGACCTCTGCGTGCTCATGCCTGAAACGCTGAGCCTTGAACTTGGCTGGCCGCTGGACGAGGGCGCCCAGAAAGAGATCGACGACAAAAAGCGCAAACCCAGCAAGCTGATCCGGGTGGAGGCGGCGCGCGAGGCGGTCAGTTTCACCCAGTTCACCCGTTCGCGCGGTCGAGCCAAGGTGGTGCTGGTCTACCCGGCCGACCGCATGAACATGGAATCGGCCAACACGCTGCTCAAGACGCTGGAAGAGCCCGTCGGTGAGGTCCGTTTTGTGCTCGCCACCGAAGCCGCCCACCAGTTGCTGCCGACCATTCGCAGCCGTTGCCAGGGCCATGCGATGGCCTGGCCCGACGCAGACGAGGCGCTGACCTGGCTGCAGCAGGCCTCCACCGGCCTGTCCAAGCCCGCGTCAGGCGTCGAGCGTGAGCAAGCCCGCGTCTGGCTGCAGGCCGCCGGCGGCCGTCCCGACGATGCGCTCGACTGGGCGCGCAGCGGGCTGAATGCCCAGACCTGGACCGATCTGCCCCAGGCGCTGGCCCGCGGCGACTGGACGCTGATGGCCGAGTGGACGCCCAGCCGGCAGCTGGCGGTGCTGCAAAAGCTCTGCCACGACCTGATGGCACGGGCCGCTGGCGCCGCGCCGCGTTTCTTCCCGGTCGAGTGCCTGCCCCGTGCGCCGCGCTGGGGTGCGCTGTCCAGCTGGTCCCGTGAGCTGATGGCCGCCGCCCGCACGGTGGAACATCCGTTCAATCCCGGTCTGATGCAGGAAGCCTGGGCCGCCCACACCCGGCAGGTGCTCGGCGCCGCTGACCACCAGGCGCCAGCCGCCACCCGGGCGGCGCATTCCCGCTAAACTCAAACGCCATGAGCACCTCTGCACACCCCTCGGCCAACGCTGCGCGACCGAGCGTGATCCAGCTGTCCATCAAGGAAAAGGCTGCTCTGTATGCCGCCTACATTCCTCTGTTTGCCGATGGCGGCATTTTCATTCCTTCGTCCCGGGACTACCGGCTGGGCGACGATGTCTACGTGCTGCTGAGCCTCCCCGACGATCCCCAGCGCTATCCGGTGGCCGGCAAGGTGGCCTGGATCACACCGGCGAAAGCGCAAGGGGGCCGCACGCAGGGCGTGGGCATCCGGTTTCCTTCCGACGAAAAGTCCCGTCTGCTCAAGCTGAAGATCGAAGAAATCCTGGGTTCGCACCTCGGCTCCGATCGGCCGACCCAAACCATCTGAACGGGCTCCGGCTGTCTTCGCGCGGAACCTGCAGGCCGCCGTGGTTCGTCCGTGCGCCCGCTGGCTCCATTCTGTCTGCCCATGTTTACCGATTCCCACTGCCACCTCAATTTCCCTGAACTGCGCGAACGGCTGCCCGAGGTGCTGGCGGCCATGGCCCAGGCCCAGGTCGACCGCGCCTTGTGCATCTGCACCACGCTCGAAGAATTCGCCGCGGTGCATGCGCTGGCCCGGGAGCACCACAACCTGTGGGCCACGGTGGGCGTGCACCCGGACAACGAAGGGGTGCAGGAGCCCAGCCTGGATGACCTGATCGAGCGCGCAGCCTTGCCCCGCGTGGTGGGCATTGGCGAGACCGGACTGGACTATTACCGCCTGGGGGAGCGCAGCATCGGCGACATGGCCTGGCAGCGCGAGCGTTTTCGCACCCACATCCGAGCCGCCCGGCGCACCGACCTGCCCCTGGTCATCCACACCCGCAGCGCGTCCGACGACACGCTGGCGCTGTTGAGGGAAGAGGGTGGATTCCAAGGGTCTGCGGCCGGTGGTCTGCCGACTGCGCGCGGCGTGTTCCACTGCTTCACCGAAACCCAGGCCGTGGCGCATGCGGCACTGGAACTGGGTTTCTACATTTCTTTCTCGGGCATCCTGACCTTCCGCAATGCCGCCGACCTGCGGGAAGTGGCCCGTCTGGTTCCGCTGGACCGTCTGCTGATCGAGACCGACAGCCCCTACCTCGCGCCCGTGCCGTACCGCGGCAAGACCAACTCGCCCGCTTACGTGCCTTTCGTTGCCCGGCAGATCGCCGACATCCAAGGCTTGCCCGTCGAAACCGTCGCGCAGCGGTCCAGCGAGAATTTTGATCGGCTCTTCAGTCGCGTCGTCTCAGGCGTATGAGGGAGGCAACATGAACGCAGCAAAAAGAATCATGTTTTCGTTCGTGTTGGCTTGCTGCAGCGGTGCCGTGCTCGCCAACCCGGCGACCGACTATTTCCGGGCCATTCTGCGCGACAACGAGTCGGCGGTGATCGCTTTCACGCTACGCGGCTTTGATCTCAATGTGCGCAACGAAAAGGGCGAACCCGGGCTGACGCTGGCGCTTCGCCTGGGTTCGCTGTCGGTGGCCGATTTTCTGCTCACGCAGCCCAATGTGGACGTGGAGGCGCGTAACCCGCAAGGGGAAAGTGCGCTGATGATGGCGGCCCTCAAAGGCCACCTGTCACAGGCCCAGCGCCTGATCGCGCGCCGCGCCGAGGTCAACAAGCCAGGCTGGACACCATTGCACTACGCCGCCACGGGCGACACGCCCAGCAGCGTGGCCATGGTGCGCCTGCTGCTGGAGCACCACGCCTACATCGACGCGGAGTCGCCCAACCGCAGCACGCCACTGATGATGGCGGCGCACTACGGATCGCCTGCCGTGGTCCGCTTGCTGCTGGAAGAGGGCGCCGATCCACTGCTGCGCAACGAGCAAGGCCTCACGGCCATTGACTTTGCCCAGCGAGCACAGCGCGCCGAAGCGGCCGCCCTGATCGCCGCCGCGATTCGGGGGCGCCAACCCGCCGGGCGCTGGTAAGCCACGTCGCGGCTGTCCGGCAGGGCATAAACCGGTGCCGCGCGCCTACGTGCAATTACGTAAGGACCGGGCGCCTGTTTCAGCGTCCAATGGCAGGGATCGCATCCGGCGGTGAATGCCGTGCGAGCGACCGGGCTGGAAGGGGCCCTGTTCACCATAACTCTGGAGACCGAATGACCAACAAAGACATGCAAGACATCATCGGGGGACTGGCGCTGACCGCGCTGGGTGTGTTTGCCGCCGTGCACGCACAGACCTACGAATTCGGGTCGTTGACCCGCATGGGGGCAGGCTACTTTCCCGTCGCACTGGGCGTGATCCTCGCCCTGCTGGGGCTGCTGATTGCTGTTCCAGCCTTTTTCCGTCGCGGGCAACCCATTCGTGTCGAATGGAAAACGTTCGCACTGGTGATGGGGGGCATTGTCGCTTTCGCGCTGACGCTCAAGGTGCTGGGCCTGGTGCTGGCCACGGCGCTGTCGGTCGTCATCTCCTCGCTGGCCGACCGCGATACCCGCTGGAAAGGCCGGATTTTTCTGGCGATCGGGGTGGCCGCTGTCACCTACGTCGTGTTCAGCATGGGCCTGAGCATGGTGCTGCCGATCTGGCCATGGAGCCTGTGAGCGCCTGACCTGAACCCAACAACACAACAGAGACACCGCTCATGGACATTCTCAACGGTTTGATGCTTGGCCTGGAATCGGCGATGCAGCCGGTCACGCTGCTTTATTGCTTTATCGGGGTTTTTCTCGGCACGCTGATCGGCGTGCTGCCCGGCATTGGTGCCCTCGCCACCATTTCCCTGCTGCTGCCCATCACGTACCACATCCCGCCAACCGCGGCCATCGTGATGCTGGCGGGCGTGTACTACGGCGCACAGTACGGCGGCTCCACCGCCTCGATTCTGCTCAATCTGCCCGGCACACCGTCCTCGGCGGTGGCCTGCCTGGACGGCTATCCCATGGCCAAGCAGGGAAGGGCAGGCGTGGCCCTGTTCATGACCACCATCGCGTCTTTCGTGGGCTCCATGCTGGGCATTCTGGCGCTGATCCTGTTTTCACCGTCGATTGCCGAACTCGGGCTGAAATTCGGCCCGGCCGAGTACTTCTCCATGATGCTGCTCGGGCTGATCGCCGCCTCGACCATGGCCTCGGGCTCGCCGGCCAAGGGCTTGGCCATGGTGGTGCTGGGCTTGCTGCTGGGCACGGTGGGCACCGACGTCAATTCGGGTGTGGCCCGTTTCGATTTCGGTGTTCCGGAGCTCATGGATGGGATCAACCTGGTGGCGTTGGCCATGGGCATCTTTGGCGTGTCCGAGGTGATCTCCAGCATCAACCAGGTGCGCGAGTCCGAAGTCAAGGAAAAGATCACCATGCGCACCATGATGCCCACGCGCAAAGACGTGCGTGATTCCATCATGCCCATGCTGCGCGGCACCGGTATTGGCAGCTTCTTCGGTGCCTTGCCCGGCACGGGTGCCTCCATTGCGTCGTTCATGTCGTATGCGGTGGAGAAAAAGATCGCCAAAGATCCGAGCCGTTTCGGCAAGGGCGCCATCGAAGGCGTCACGGCGCCCGAGTCCGCAAACAACGCAGCGGCACAGACCGCTTTTGTGCCCACGCTGTCGCTGGGCATCCCGGGCGACGCCGTGATGGCGCTGATGCTGGGTGCACTGATCATCCACGGCATCCAGCCTGGTCCTTTGCTCATGACCCAGCAACCCGAGCTGTTCTGGGGCCTGATCGTGAGCTTTGGCATCGGCAACATCATGCTGATGGTGCTGAACCTGCCACTGATCGGTGTTTGGGTGGCCATCCTGCGCATTCCGTACCGCGTGCTGTACCCAGCCATCCTGGTGTTCATCAGCCTGGGCGTCTACAGCGTGAACAACAACACCTTCGACGTTCTGATGGTCGCTGCCATTGGTGCGGTGGGCTATGCCATGGCGGTGCTCAAGTTCGAGGCGGCTCCCATGCTGCTGGGCTTCGTTCTGGGCCCGTTGATGGAAGAAAATCTGCGCCGCTCGTTGCTGCTGGCCCGTGGCGATCTGATGACCTTCATCGAGCGTCCCATCAGCGCGGGCCTGCTGGGTTTTGGCGCAGCCTTGCTGCTGTGGTCCATCTGGGGTGCGCTCAAGCGCACCGTGCGTGCCAGCGAATTGAAGAAAGACTTCCCGGAAGCCGCTTGAAGGTCTTGAACAGGCACATAACGGTCCAATAGACCGATCCAACGGGGCGCAGGCCCCGTTGGATTTCGCCTCACGATATTCCACGATGTATATTATGTTAAGTTTTAACGGTGTTTTGAGCCTCTCTTCTGGCGTGAGACTTGCTGTAACACCCTGCTTCAAGGTCGCACCCGGCCATTGGCACGGGGAAACACCGACGTGGTGCATCCGAGCGGCACCGAATGGCCGCCCTACAATGATCCTCATGTAGTACCGGTCGGTCTCTGCGACCGTCATAGGCGTCGTTGAAATTTTCCAAGGAATGTATGAAAAGCCTGTTTCTTTCCCTGACCGTCGTTGCAGTGGCCACATTGGCCGGCTGCGGCAAAAGCGACACCACCAGCAACACGGCGGCAGCGCCCGCGTCCACTGCGCCGGCCGCACCGGCACAACGCCCGGAACTGAAGGTGGCGATCGATCCCACCTATGAGCCCTTCACCTTCAAGACGCCAGACGGCAAGCCCACCGGTTTCGATGTGGACATCGCCGAGGCGCTCTGTGCCGAGATCCAGCGCCAGTGTGTCTACGTCGAGCAAGTCTGGGACAGCATGATCCCCGGCCTGCAGGCAAAGAAATACGATGTCATCGTGAGTTCAATGTCGATCACGGAAGATCGGCTGAAGGTGGTTGACTTCACCGACAAGTACTACAACACGCCCAGCCGCATCGTGGTCAAGAGCGACACACCCTTCACCGATATCGCCTCTCTCAAGGGCAAAAAGATCGGGGTGCTCAAAGGCAGCACGCAGGAAAAATACGCCATGGGTGAGCTGCGCCCAGCGGGTGTTTCCATCGTGCCCTACGAGGCACAGGATCAGGTCTATCTGGACATCAAGTCCGGCCGCCTGGATGGCACGGTGGCCGATTCGGTCGAGGTCACGGGTGGCTTCCTCAGCAAGCCCGAAGGTCAGGGGTATGGCTTCGTTGGCCCCGTCCTCAACGATGTGAAGTACTACGGCTCCGGCGTGGGCATTGCCCTGCGCCAGGGGGAAACCCAGCTCAAGGACGAGCTCAACGCCGCGATCAAGGCGATCCGTTCCAACGGAACCTACGACACCGTCAGCAAGAAGTACTTCGACTTCGACGTTTACGGCGACTGACGCCTGCGCTGACCGGTGCTGTCGGGCTACTTTCTCGCCATCCTCCAGGGCGCCCTCCTCACGGTGGGCGTTTCTCTGGGGGCGTTGGCGCTCGCGATCGTGCTCGGGCTGATCGGCGCATCGGCCAAGCTGTCGGGGCGCCCCATCCCGGTGGCGCTGGCCACCGTCTACACCACCCTGGTGCGCGGCATACCCGAGCTGGTGCTGATGCTGCTGGTCTTCTATGGCGGGACGATCGGGCTCAACCACCTGCTGGAGATGGCGGGCAGCCGCCGGACGGTGGACATCAATCCCTTCCTGGCCGGCGTGATCACCATCGGATTCATTTACGGCGCTTACATGACCGAAACCTTCCGCGGCGCCATCCTGGCCATCCCCAAGGGTCAGATGGAAGCCGCCTGGGCGTTCGGCATGGGCCGCACGCGCACATTTTTGCGCATCACCGCACCGCAGATGGTGCGCTACGCCCTGCCCGGCTTCACCAACAATTGGCTGGTGCTCATCAAGGCCACCGCACTCGTGAGCCTGATCGGGCTGCAGGAAATGACCTACCTGGCCAAGCAGGCCAGCGCGGCGACACGTGAGCCCTTCACGTTCTTCCTGTTCGCGGCTGCGCTGTTTCTGGTCTACACCTCGGTTTCCCTGTGGGCCTTGCGCTGGCTGGATCGGCGCTTCAGCCTGGGCGTGAGGCGCGGTCACGCATGAGGTCACGACGATGAAGTGGGAGGTCATCTTCCAGCCCGCCTCTCTGGCCCTGTATGCGGAGGGCGTGGTGACCACGCTCACCCTGCTGCTGTCATCGCTCGGCATCGGTGCCGTGCTCGCCCTGCTGTTCGCGCTCGCCTTGACGAGTTCGATAGCGCCCCTTCGCGCCCTGGTGGGCGCCTACACCTACGTCATCCGCGGCACGCCGCTGCTGATCCAGCTCTACCTGATCTACTACGGTCTGGGACAGCTGGAGTGGATCCAGGCCCGGTGGGACACGGTCTGGCCCTGGACCCATTTCAAGGAGCCCTTCTTCTGTGCCTTGCTGGCGTTCAGCCTGAACACGGCCGGCTATGCCGCTGAAATGCTGGCGGGCTCCATCCGGGAAACGGCCGCAGGCGAAATCGAAGCGGCGCAGGCAATGGGGATGAGCCGCTGGCAGGCGATGCAGCGCGTGGTGCTGCCGAGCGCCCTGCGCCGCACCCTGCCCGCTTACAGCAACGAAGTCGTCATGATGTTGCACAGCACCAGCCTGGCCAGCACCGTGCCGGCCATGCTGGATGTGACCGCCGCAGCCAGCCGCATCTATTCCGACTTTTACCTGCCGTTCGAGGCCTATTTGTTCGCCGCGGGCATCTACCTCCTGATCACGTTTACGCTGGTGGGATGTTTCAAACTGGCCGAACGCCGTTTTCTGGCCCATCTGGCGCCGCGGCGCCATTGAGCGGCCGCGCGAAGATCAGCACACGGGGAGCCTTTCATGCAGCGCACCGAACACCCACTCCTGAGTCCCAGCCTGGGCACGCACAAGACGCTGTTCAGTTTCCACTACGGCGCACCGGATGCCCGTCCCAAGGTTTACATACAGGCCAGCCTGCATGCCGATGAACTGCCCGGGATGCTGGTGGCACACCACCTGCGCACGCAGCTGGAAGCGGCGGAGCAGGATGGGCGCTTGCTCGGGCAGGTCGTGCTGGTGCCAGCGGCCAATCCGATCGGGCTGGCCCAGCGCCTCGTCCACCGTGCGCTGGGCCGCTTCGAGTTCGACACGGCCGAGAATTTCAACCGCCACTACCCCGACCTGGCCGAGGCGATTGTCGACGAAGCGCGGGCGCTGCTCGGCAGCGACGCCCAGGCGAACGTCAAGACCGTCAGGCGCCTGGTGCACGCGTGGCTCCTGAACTGGTCACCCGAGACCGAGCTCGCGAGTCAGCGGCGAACCTTGCTGCTGTTGGCACACGACGCCGATTGTGTGCTGGACCTGCACTGCGACGCCGAAGCCGCCATCCACCTGTACAGCGAAGAAGCGTGCTGGCCCGCCCTGGAGCCGCTGGCACGGCTGCTGGGCTGTCGCGCCGTGCTGCTGGCACGCGAGTCTGGCGGGGGGCCTTTTGACGAGCGCCTCTCGGGCTTGTGGTGGCAGCTGTCCGACCGCCTGAGGGATGCCGGCCATCCCGTTCCGCTGCCGCAGGCCTGTGCCAGCACCACGGTCGAGCTCCGCGGCGAAACCGACGTGTCGCACGCGCACGCACAGGCCGACAGTGCGGCGATCATGGATTACCTGTGCCACATGGGGGTTATCCGCGCCGATGTGGCGCCGGTGCTGCCTCCCCTGCCCTGTGCGGCGACGCCGCTGGCGGGTTCTCAGACCTTGCGCTCGCCCTTGCCCGGGGTGCTGGTGTGGGTCGCGCAACTGGGGCAAACCGTCGGTATCGGCGAGGTGGTGGCCGAGGTGATAGACCCCACCGCGGCGGGCGCGTCCCGGGTGCACGCCGTGCGAGCCGACGTGGCGGGAGTGCTGTATGCCACCGTGCGCGAGCGCTATGTGCTGGCTGGCGGCGAAGTGGGAAAAGTCGCCGGAGCCGTTCCTTTCCGCTGCGGCGACCTGCTGGGCGCATGAGCCGCGCCGCACGCCAACCGATCACTTTTCCATGGCACCTGAACTGATGTCCACCCCCTGCCCCGCAAGCCCGACCCTGCTGGAGGTCGAGAATATCCACAAGCGCTTCGGTGCCAACGAAGTGCTCAAAGGTGTCTCGCTTCGCGCCCGGGCGGGGGATGTGATCAGCCTCATTGGCAGCTCCGGGTCGGGCAAGAGCACCTTGCTGCGCTGCATCAACCTGCTGGAGAAGCCCAATACAGGTCGCATCGTGCTGGCGGGTGAAGAACTGCTGCTCAAGGCGGATCGTCACGGGGAACTGCAGGCCGTGCAGGCCGCGCAACTGCAGCGGCTGCGCACCCGGCTGGCCATGGTGTTCCAGCATTTCAACCTGTGGGCCCACATGACGGTGCTGCAGAACATCATCGAAGCGCCGGTGCATGTGCTGGGTATTCCGCGCGACCAGGCCGTGCAGACCGCCCGCCGTTATCTGGAGCGTGTGGGATTGCGGGGTGTCGAAGACCGCTACCCCGCGCACATGAGCGGGGGGCAGCAGCAGCGCGTGGCGATTGCCCGGGCGCTGGCGGTGGAACCTGCCGTGATGCTGTTCGATGAACCCACCAGCGCGCTGGACCCGGAACTGGTGGGTGAGGTGCTGCGCGTGATGAAGCTGCTGGCCGAGGAAGGTCGAACCATGCTGGTGGTGACCCACGAGATGGGGTTCGCTCGCGAGGTGTCGTCGCACCTCATCTTTCTGCACCAGGGCCTGATCGAGGAAGAAGGGGTTCCTGCCGAGGTGCTGGCGCGGCCGAAAAGCGAACGCCTGGCCCAATTTCTCAGCGGCAACCTGAAGTAGACCAAGGGGGCGTCAGCGCGGCGCCGGACGTCCCAGCACCATGTTCCCGTCGACCAGCCGAAAGCGGATCCTGGGTGCGCTGTGCTCGGAGAAGGGGGCACCCATGGCGATCTCGCCGTCGCTGTGCAGCAGGCATTCCTGTCGTCGCAAGGCAATGGCGTTCTCGGCGCCCTCGAACCGGACCCAGGTGCCATAACTGCTGATGTCTTCCAGCACGCAATGGCCGGTTCGGATGTCAATGCGCACATGCAAACGCGAGACGCGCGGGTCGTTGACCACGAAGTCGGCCTCTGGCACGCGCCCGATCGTCAGGGGCAGATCGGTCAGGTGGTAGGCCCGGCTGGTATCGAGCCAGCCCAGCTGGATACTGCCGGACAGCGCTTCGGCAGCGTTTTCCAGCGAGAGCAGGTCGGCCGGCAAGGTCAGGAACTCGGAGAGCATTTCCGCTTGCCATTCGATCCTGAACACCTCGGCGGGCTCGACACGACCTTTGATGCGCATGGGGCCCAGGCTGCGGCTGCGCACGCCGTGACAGGTGCCGAGCGCGCGGATGACCTGATCGTTGACGAGAATCTGCTCAGGCCCGGCGAGGTCGCTCAGCCTCGATGCGACGTTCACCGCATCGCCAAAACAGTCGCCATCGATCTGCACCACCTGCCCCCGCGCCATGCCGACCTGCATCATGAGTTTGAGCCGGTCTGGCCAGCGGGCCACCCGGTTCGCGTGCTCTTGCTGGATCTGGACAATGGTTTGCACCGCGTGGTGGTTGTTGCTGAACGCCAGCAGGACGCCGTCTCCCAGCATCTTGACCACCGTGCCGCCATTGTCGACCCCGACAGAGCCAATCCATTGTGTCAGGCGGGTGACGGCCTGGGTGGCCTGGTCATTGCCCAGTGTTTCGAACACCGACACGCTCCCGGTCAAGTCGACAAATGCAATGGTCAGGTCCGCCATGGGTGAACAAGGGTTGAGGTACACGATTACAGCACGTCACCCTCGCCGCTTGGCGTGAAAATCAAACTTCCGTCGTATAGACCGTGTTCTTTCCGGCCTCGAAACGGCTCATTTCTGCATCACCGTGACGGACCCTGCTCACCCCCAATACAGCAAAGCCTCGCGCTTTTGCACCATCAATTCGACTCGTTGCCCGAATGGCAGCAGCACCTTGGTGGGAATATGACCGAAGGGCAGACCGGTGAGAACGGGGACACGGATGTTCGATCGCAGCCAGTCGATCACCGTGTTGAGCTTGAAACCGCGGTCATGGGGCGTCGGGGTGAATCGGTTGAATGAACCCAGCAAGACGGCTTTCTGCCGACCCAGAATGCCCGCGTGCATGAGCTGTGTGAGCTGCCGTTCGATGCGGTAAGGGTGTTCGTTCACGTCCTCCAGAAAGAGGATGCCGCCTTTGACCTCGGGCAAGTAAGGCGTTCCGACCAGCGAACAGAGCACACTGAGGTTGCCACCCCATAGCGTGGCTTTGCTCAAGCGAAGCCCGCCAGCATCGCCATCGGCTTCTGGTGCGCCGGCCTTGCGTTTGACAGCCGTTGTGTGCAGGGCCATCGCGGCCACATCCGCCGCGGGCAGGCGCCAGCCCGAGCCCTCGCCCTGGCCGCAGAGCAGGTCGTCGAAACAGGCCTCCATGATCTCGTCGGGGCCCTCTTGCGCCCCGAAATCTTCACCCACAGCGGGGCCGGCCCAGGTGGTGGCGCCCGTTTTGGCAAACAGGGCACACTGGAATGCCGTGAAATCGCTCAGACCCACAAACTGCGTGCCACGCTCGATCGATTTCGCCACGGCCTTGTAGGGCAGCTTGGGCAGCAGCCGGGTGAGTCCATAACCGCCGCGCGAAATCAGGGCCACGTCCGCACCGCTGGCGGCCGCCCGGCCGATGGCGATCAGCCGGGTATCGTCGTTGCCCGCGAACCGCATGTGACTGCTGAGTGCGTCGTCGTCCGTTTCCACGTCATGGCCCAGCGCAATGAGGCGGGCAACACCCCGGCGAAAGGCTGCCTTGTCGCGTACGGCGCCCGAAGGGGAGTAGATGTAGATGTGGCTCATGGCAGATACGCTGGGCAAAGACCCGCATTATCGGTGTCTCAAGTCGACAGCTGGTCACAAGCCCATTGCGCCACCTCAGGCCGGTGCTCGGGAATCCAGAACCCGGTGTTCGCGAGACGCAGCGGCTCAGGACCGCTGCTTGTGGTGAGTGGTCCCTCCGGTGTCCGATCATGCATTCGATCAGCGTTCTGACAGCTCTGCACCACGAGGCTCTTTCCTTGCCATTCGTGCGCCCAGAAATGGCGGACGTCCTGCCCGATCGCAGCCTGCGCCCCGTCGTTCGGCGGGTGAGCCCGGAAGGCTCGCAGCGCAGCCCGGTGCCCGGCGTCGGGAAAGGGCGCGTCATAACCCCGGCGAGCCGCGTCGTCGAGCATGGCGTGGGCAACGCCCAGCCCTTGCGCCGGGCGGGAACCGGGCAGGAGGAACCGCTCGCGGCCGTCCCGTGGCGTTTCGCTGGCCAGGGCGCTGTTCATGGACAAAAGGCCTCGGTAACGGCCTGGGCTGGTCATAGGCAAGGTGGCGCCCAGCAGTCCGCTCCAATCGTGCACGACCAGCACCACATGGCGCAAATCCAGCCGTTCAACCAACGCCAGCAACACCTGGCGGTGCCATTCAAGCGTGTGGGAATGAGACTTCTTGGGCTTGTCGCTGCGGCCGAAACCGATCAGGTCGGGCGCCACGACCCGACCACCAGCCGCTGTGAACACGGGGATCATCTTGCGGTACAGGTAGCTCCAGGTTTCCATGCCGTGCAGGCACAGCCAGGTGGTGCGTGCGTCGTGCGGTCCTTCGTCCAGGTAGTGCATGCGCAGGCCGGCCAGCGCCGGCAAATCGCTGACATACCGTGGTTCCCATGGGTAGTGGGGCAGCTCAGCAAAACGCCGGTCGGGCGTGCGCAGGGCATCGTCGCGCAGCGGATGCCCTCGGCGCCGCTGCTCTTCGCGCCGCTGACGGAAGAACTCCGCCAGCAAAGCACCACATTCGTCGGCGAGAACGCCACCAGCCACCTGCGTCTGGTGGTTGATCTGATTCACCTGAAAAAGGTCGATGACCGACCCCGCAGCGCCGGTTTTGGGTTCGTGGGCGCCAAACACCACACGTTTGAGGCGGGCTTGCAGCATGGCACCGCTGCACATGGCACACGGCTCTAGCGTGACGAACAGTTCGCAGCCGTCGAGACGGTAATTGCCCAAGGCAGCAGCGGCGGCCCGCAGTGCCTGCACCTCGGCGTGGGCCGTCGGGTCGTGCGTGCCAATGGGCGCGTTGCGCCCGGTGCCGATCACCTGCCCGTCTTTCACCACCACGGCACCCACCGGCACCTCGCCTTGCGCGCCGGCGGCCCGTGCTTCGGCGAGTGCCACGCGCATGAACCCGACGTCGTCCATCACGGGTCCTGCGTCGAGCGGGGTTGCTGCAGGGCGTCTTCCAGGGCTTTTCGGTATTGCTGTTGAATAGCCGCGGGAGAGCCCGATGGCAACGCTGCTCCGTCGGACGGCGCCGACAACCCGGGCACCTGGGCCGGCGCAGCACGACCGGACAGCTGACCTTTGGCCAGCCACCCGATCAGGGCCACCGCCATCAGCAGTCCGCCCAGACTGAAGACGAATCGCATGTCAGGCTTCCTCGCGCATAGACGCTCGCTGGCTGGCGAGGTGAACGATCGGTACCCACACGTCAACTGCCGCGGCCGTGGCTCAGAGGAGAAACGTGAACCTTGCCAGCCGAGCACTGTCTTGATAGCAACATATCTACCGTTGCATGGGGGTGCCCTTTCCAAGGCTTCCTGTTCTCGATCTCACTTAACGGTCGATTGTGGAAGCGATTTGAATGCAAGAGGGGCATTTTCTGCAACGTATGACGGTATCGAGTCCTCGCTCAAGAGGACCAAGAGGGTATTCAAGAGTGGCTTTGACGGTATCACAACTTTCTTCGGCCGGGACCACGGACTTCGTCCTCGATGCGCTGGAGCGGGCGTCGTACGACCGCCAGCCTGAACGTAACAGCCCGTCTGATTCATCATTCTGATCGTGGGCCGACCCGAGAGGCCGTCGAACTGGCCACACTGCAATGGTGGCTGGGTTTGGCCCTGCTCAGACACCGGAGCACTCCTGAACCTGTTGATAAAGCACCGGACTCCAGGTCACGGCTTTCTTTCCAGGACCGCTACGGCGAGCTATTCCTTGCAAGACCTTCTCGCAAGCCGGAGTGCTCGCTCAGCCAATGTTTCAAAGATGAGGGCGCATAGACCGCCAGGGACGATGAGCGTGCGACCCCCAGCCCCACAGCATCCCAACGGTCGCAGCAAAAACCCGCGTCACATCCGTGCGACCAGAAGGCGCAGAGCGCCTTCTGCGCTCTATATCGGGGCCGCGTGAGATAGTGGATATTTTTGTATATACAAAATGTTGTTGTAGTGATACAAAAAATGCCTTTATCTGAAAGGCACTTTCCATGCATGACACCGACATCTCTTCCCAGCTTTCAAGCGAGGGGTGGAAACAACGCGATCTCCCCGGCTTCATGGGCACAGCGGGCCCGCTCTGGACCCGCAAGGAGGGCCACACCTGGGCCTATGGCCTGCTGGTGCAAGCCCCTCATCTGAACCCGGCCGGCAGTGCCCACGGTGGTGCCCTGATGACCCTGGTCGACCATGCGGTGAGCGCTGTCGCCTGGGAAATCTGCCAGCGCAAACCGTGCGTCACGCTGCAGATGGACTGCCATTTTTATGCCGCCGTGCAACCAGGACAGTTCACAGAGGTGCGCGCAAAGGTCACCCATCAGACGGGCAGCCTGGTCTTCGCGTCAGCCGTTCTCACGGTCAAGGGCGAGCCTGTTTTCAGGTGCCAGGCCATCCTCAAGAAGCTGTCGTCCTGAGCCTTCTCATGCAACGAGCGAGGCCCTTGAGGCCCCGTTTTTTTGACCGTTTTTTGTTTGTATATAGACAATTTAAAGTGCCTATTGACAAAAACATCGATGTGCGACGAAACTGAAGGCACACCGACACAACCTTTGACAGCCCGACATGACACGTTTGACCGACCTCACCCGCTACGCCGATGCGCAACGCCACTTCACCACCGACAAGCTCTGGGGGCTGTTTGACGGCGACCGCGCGTCTTTCAACATCGCCCATGAATGTGTGGACCGGCACGCGGCCAGCGGGCGCGATGCCCTGGTCATCGTTCATGCGGAAGGACACGACGAAGTCATCGGCTACGCCGAACTGGCTGCCGATTCGTCACGCTTCGCGCACTACCTCGTCAGCCAGCGCGTGAAGCCCGGCGACCGCGTCGCGGTGATGCTGGACCCGTCGCGCGCCTTCTACGCCGCCATGTTTGGCGTCATCAAGAGCGGGGCGATCGCGGTACCCCTGTTCACGCTGTTCGGGCCCGACGGCATCCGTCTGCGTGTGGGCGACTGCAAGCCGCGGCTGCTGGTGACCAATGCCCTCAAAGCCGAGGCATCCGCCGGCATCCAGAACACCACCACCGTGGTTTTCGACCAGCGCTTCATGGACCACCTCCAATCGTTTCCGGACGTGTTTGAGGTCAAGACGCACGCCGACGATCTGGCGGTCTTTCAGTACACCTCGGGCACGACACGGGAGCTGCCCGAAGCCGTGAAGCATTCGCATCGCGCACTGGTCACGCTCATGACGGCCGCGCTGTACGGCACGGGACTGCGCCCCGGAGACCGCTTCTTCTGCCCCTCGTCACCCGCGTGGGGGCATGGACTGTGGCACGGCACGCTCGCGCCGCTGGCCATGGGCCTGACCGTGGGCGCCTACAGCGGCCGGTTCAATCCGGAACGCCTGATCCAGGGTCTGGCCACGCATGGCTTCACCAACATGTCCGCAGCCGCGACGCATTACCGGATGATGAAGAACTGCGGCAAGGCAGGGGACTACCGCTTTCAGTTCAAGAAGCTGTCCTTCACCGGTGAGCCCATCGACGATGAAACCGCTCGCTTCATCTGGCGCACGTTCGGCCTGGAGGTGTGCAGCATGTATGGCACCACGGAGATCGGCGTCGTGCTGGTCAGCTACCCGGGGGCGGAGGACTTCACCGTCAAACGCGGCTCACTGGGCAAGCCGGTGCCGGGCACCGAAGTCGAGGTGCAGGACGACCAGGGTCGTCCGTGTGCGGCGGGCGTGACTGGCCAGCTGATGGTCCGGCGCCGTCAGCAATGGATACCCACCAAGGACCTGGGGCGCACCGATGCCGATGGCTACTTCTACCACGGGGGTCGGGCCGACGACGTGATCATCTCGGCCGGCTGGACCATGAGCGCCGTCGAGATCGAGAACGTGATGCTGATGCATCCCGACGTGCTGGAGAGTGCCGCCATTGGCGTGCCCGATGAGGTCCGGGGTCAGGTCGTCAAGGCCTTCATCGTGAGCGAGCGCCCTGCCAGTGACGCGTTCACCCAGGAAATCCAGGACCTCGTGCGCCAGAAGCTGAGCCAGCACGAATACCCCCGCCATGTGGCCTTTGTGCCCGAACTGCCCAAGACACCGGCCGGCAAGGTCCATCGCAAAGTCCTGCGCGAACGGGAAATGGCTTCCCTGGCAGCCGCCTGACCGTCCACTCGCCACACCTCACCCCACGCCACCCCTTTTCAACCACAGGAGACCACATGTCCACCACCCACCGCAACTTTCCCAAGATCACCGAGAGCGGCCTCGACGACCTGCGCCAGCGCATGGGCGTGAAGATCGGCCAGACCGCCGAGCCGTGGTGCCATGAGGCGACCCGCGACAACATCCGCCACTATGCCCACGGGATCGGGGACGACAACCCGCTGTGGTGCGACCCGGATTACGCGGCCAAAAGCCACTACGGCGGCATCGTGGCCTTGCCCAGCTTCCTGTTTTCCACCAGCCGGATCGTGTCGGGTTATGTGGGTGGCCTGCCCGGCGTGCATGCCATGTGGTCGGGCGCGGACTGGACCTGGCACAAGCCGGTGCGTCGCAACGACGAGATCCACACCGAAGCCCATCTGAAAGACCTGATCGAGCACCAGACGAAATTCGCCGGGCGCGCGATCCAGCAGATCTATCACGTCGACTTCTTCAACCAGAGTGGCGACAAGGTGGCCGAGGCCGACAGCTGGTGCTTCCGCACGGAGCGCGACCACGCACGCGAGCAAGGCACCAAGTACCGTGAGGTGCGCGCACGCGAGCCGCGCCGCTACACCGACGAAGAGCTGGGCGAAGCCTACAAGCTCTACCGGGACGAAGAGATCCGGGGGGCAACGCCGCGCTACTGGGAAGACGTGAAGGAAGGCGAAGAACTGCCGGTGATGTTCAAGGGCCCGATGACCGTCACGGGATTCATCGCCTACGCCCAGGGTTGGGGCGGCCTCTACATCCGCGCCAACAAACTGGCCTGGAAGCTGGTCGATGCCCACCCGGGCGTCGGCATCAAGAACCGCTTCGGCATTCCGGACTGCCCGGAGCGCGTGCACTGGGAAGAAGACTTCGCGCTGGAAGTGGGTGCACCCGGCGCCTACGACTACGGCCCTGAACGCACCTCATGGCTGACCCACCAGCTCACGAACTGGATGGGCGACACCGGTTTCCTGCACAAGGCCAGCTGCAAGATCCGCCGCCACAACCCCGAAGGCGACATGCTTTTCATCAAGGGACGGGTCAAGCGCAAGTTCATCGAGAACGGCCAGCACATGGTCGAGATCGAGCAGGAAGCCCGCAACCAGGACCAGGAGTTGTCGGTGGTGGGCAGTGGCGTGGTCATCCTTCCCTCCAAAGGCTGAGCCATGACCGGAACACGAAACGGATCCCTGCAAGGACTGAAGGTGGTGGATCTTTCCCGTGTTCTGGCCGGCCCGCTGTGCACCCAGATGCTGGCCGACCATGGGGCATCGGTCGTCAAGATCGAGCCCCCGTCGGGTGACGAGACGCGTGGCCTGGGGCCGCCTTTCGACGAGGCCGGGAATGCGGCCTACTTCCTGGCACTCAACCGCGGCAAGCGCTCCATCAGTCTGGACCTGTCCAGAGCGCCCGCGCAGGAGATTCTGCACCGGCTGCTCGACGACGCCGATATCCTGGTGGAAAACTTCCTGCCCGGGACCATGGAGCGGTGGGGCCTGGGCTACGAGCAGGCACTGGCCGAGCGCTATCCGAAGGTCATTTACTGTGCGGTCAGCGGCTTTGGCGCAGATGGCCCGCTGGGCGGCTTGCCCGGGTACGACGCCGTGCTGCAGGCGCTGTGCGGACTCATGAGCATCAACGGGGACGAAGCCAGCGGTGCCACCAGGATGGGCATTCCCATCGTTGACCACCTCACCGGCTACGTGGCGCTGAGCGGCATCCTCATGGCGCTGCAGGCCCGACACCGCAGCGGTCGGGGGCAACGCGTGGAGGCCACGCTGTTCGACACGGCGATGAGCCTGTTGCTTCCGCACGCGTCCAACTTCTTCACCTCGCGGCAATCGCCACAACTGCTGGGCAGCGCGCACCCGAACATCGCGCCGTACGACAAATTCCGGGCCCGGGACGGGGACCTGTTCCTGGGCATCGTCAATGACGCGCAATTCCGGCGTTTCTGCAGCGCCCTGGACCTGCACGCTCTGCCCGAAGACCCGCGCTACGCCAGCAACAGCCAGCGCGTCCAGCACCGGGCCGAACTCAAGCAGACCATTGAGCGTGCGATCGCAGAGCGTGACATCGGTCCCCTGTGCGAAGCGCTCATGCGTTCGGGGGTGCCCGCTGGCGCCGTCAATTCGCTGCCCACCGCAGTGGCGCACCCGCATTGCGAACACCGGGGCCTGCTCGTCCAGGAAGGCAGCTACGTGGGCCTGCGATCGCCCATGAGACTGACGGGGACGCCGGGGCACCCCGGCCGACGTCCCCCCACATTCGCCCAGGACACACACGACGTTCTGGCGGAACTGGGCTACTCGCTCGAAGAGGTCGAGCAGCTCAGCGCTTCAGGTGTCAGCCGGATGCCGAAAACCGGTACACATTCCAGTCAGTGAGAACCCAATGAAGGAGACAAACATGCGAACCATGGCCAAACTCACCGCTGCTCTGCTTGCCCTGGCGATTCCCGCCATGGCAGCCGCTCAGTCATACCCCAATCGACCGGTGCGGATCATCGTGGCTTATGCGGCCGGACAAGGAACCGACATCGCCACCCGCTACCTGGCCGAACATCTGACAAAAGATCTCGGGCAGCCGTTCATCATCGAGAACCGGGCCGGCGCGGGAGGCAACATCGGCACCGAAGCCACCCGCCAAGCCGCAGCGGACGGGTACACGCTGACGATGGGGACCAATGCCACACATGTGCTGAACCAATACCTCTACGACAACCTGTCCTTCGATCCGGTGGCGCACTTCGAGCCCATCGCCCTCGTCGGCAGTTTTCCGATGGTTGTCGCGGTCAATGCCAAGTCGCCCTTCAAGACGGTGAGCGAGCTGTTGGCGACGGCCAGGTCCAACTCCCGTGCGGCCGACATCGCCATGCCCAGCACCACCGCGCGGCTGGTCGTGGAACTGCTGAAGGACCGGACCCAGGTCGGCCTGTACGGCGTTCCCTATCGCGGGTCCGGCAACGCGATGACCGATGTGCTGGGAGGTCAGCTTCCGGTGACAGTGGACACGCCAACCGCTTTGCGCGCCCAGATCGCGGCGGGCACCATGCGCGCCATTGGTGTGACCTCCAGAGGGCCGAGCAGCCTGGTGCCGGGCGTGACACCCATCGCCGAGCAAGGCGTCAGCGGATTCGAGGTGTCGGCCTGGAACGCGCTGTACGCTCCCAAAGGGACGCCCCAAAACGTCATCGACACGCTGAACAAGTCCGTCAACAACATTCTTCAGCGCCAGGAGGTGCGGCAAAAGCTGTTGGAGTTTGGCTTTGAGCCGGGAGGTGGCAGCGCAAAGGAACTGGCCGACTTTGCCAAGGCTGAACGGCTCAAATGGGAGCCCATCATCCGCACGGCCGATATCAAACTCAACTGAACCGTGATCTTCAAGGCCCGCGAGCAGCCATCTGATCGGCGATCTCACGGGCCTCGCGTCGCATGGTGGAGGTCAGCGCCTCCATTTCCGCGGCACCCATGTGACTGGACAATCCCGCCACAACCAGGGTGTGCGTCAACTGCGCCCCGCTATTGAAGATTGGGGCCGCCACCACGGTGAGCCCGCTGACGAAGTTGTCGCGGTCCATACTCCACCCATTGGCCCGGGCCTGCTCGACTTCCTTTTTCCAGGTGGCGAACCCGGGAGCCTTGTCCCACACAATGGCGTTGTACCGCTCACGCAACTGGGTCCAGTTTTCTCCGCTGTGGGCGGCGATCAAACGTCCGGTGGCACTGGCCAGATGATCGAACTGGCTTCCGACGTCCGTGTGCAAGCGAAAGGGCTGGGTGGACTTGGAAATGGCCAGCACCACCACGTCCTTTCGTGCGGTGATTTCGACACCCATTGCGGTGACCGCAAAAGAAGCGGCCAACCGATCCAGCGCCGGCTGGGCCAGCTGGGAAAAACTGCCGATCGACAACACACTGCGGGCCAGGCTGATCATCCCGCCCGCCAAGGTGTAGCGCTTCGTTCCCGGGTCCACGCGCACCAGGTCCTCGCTGACCAGCACGCGCAAGATATGCAGACACGTGCTGGGCACCAGCTCCAAGGCATCGGCGATGGCCTTCACGCCCATGCCCTGCTTGGTTTCACCCAGCAGGCGCAAGATGGCAATGGATCGGCTCACCGCCGGAACCGGTCGAACACGAACTGCTTTTGGCTGAAGCGGGGAAACGCCCATGGAGTGATTTCGGTGGGAAAGACGACAAAGCCAGCGACGGCTTGTTCAAGCGCGCATGGAAATATCCAACAATAGACGGGTCATGTCTCTGACCGTGCTGAGCCTGTCCCCTCATGGGTCAACGCGTCCGGCTCGCAGAGATGAGATACACACCCCGTTCGACAAGCGCCGTTTATCTGGTCGACCGTTTATAACCCATCGCTACAGGCGGCCCGCAGCCGAAGCAGTGCGCCGTCACAGGCCCATCGCTGAAAATGATCCCCCACAAGTCCCCCTCACCTGTGGATGGGGGAGCCGGGTGGGCTGCCGGGCGCACGCGCTGCCCTCTCCTCTTCGGACGCTCGCGAAGCGCTGACGAGCGGATGACCTGAGCAGCGTGGGCTCTGCGAACGCCGTGCCACCCAAGCGCAGCGACTGGCGCGGCGTTCGAGCCGCTGCGATCACGTCAGCGGGCCAGCCAGATGCCTGTGTTGGCCAGCCACCCTGCTCTGCCTGCGTTCTCGGACCGCGCATCGCGCGCTGATGCGAGACCGTGCCGCGGAACATCTCGACGTAGTCGATGACCCGGTTCTGCGAGTCCAGGTGCACCACCGCAAACACCTCGTGCGGCAGATGCCCGAGCCGGGTGCGCAGGAAGTCCTTGCCCACCGGCGACGAGTCCATCACGTCGCCGCCGCGCACCTGGGAATCCAGCAACTGCTGCGCTGTCAGCAGCACCTCGTCGGCCGCCGCTGGACGGTACTGTCCGCGCGTGTCGCGCACCAGCAGCGGTCCCGCCGGGGCAAAAGAAGCCTGAAAGGACTCGATCGATGAAAACAGATCGTGTTGCATGACGCACGCCGGTGAGCCGGGCGGGATTGACCGGGACCGGAAAACGGCACGCCGCAGCGCAGCGGTCACAGGTTCGAAGACGGCCGCATGGCCGCCAGCACACGCAGTGGGCGCAGACCTTGAGCGCGAGAACGGTGTGACAGGATGAAGGGATCAGCAAGCCAGTCCCACCACCACAGCACGAGAGCGGAGAAGGCAAGCGCAGCGCGCAGGCTGGGAGTCCCGGGACGGCAGACAGGGTCAGGGATCGCAGCCGCATGGCCGCGACCCGGTACGGGGCACGGAGCGCAGCCCGCAGAGCCCGACGGCGGGACGCCGAGACCCTTGAGCAATACAAGTCCTCGCACCTTCAGAAACCAACCTCGCGCCTCAAGCGCTTTAAGCTCACGATTTCTGGAAGGCCCCCCATGGAAACGACCATACTCTGGCTCCTGTGTGTCGCACTCATCGTGCTCGGCCTGGCAGGGACGGTGCTGCCGCTCTTGCCTGGGACGCTGCTGGTGTGGGGCGGCATTGTGCTGGGTGCCTGGATCGACGACTTCTCGCGGGTAGGAACAACGACCGTCTGGGTGATCACGGCACTGGCGCTCCTGGCCTGGGCGCTGGATTATGTGGCCGGGCTCATGGGCGCGAGCAAGGTCGGCGCCAGCCAACAGGCATTGCTGGGTGCGGCTGTGGGCACGGTCGCCGGTCTCCTCATGGGCCTGGTGGGCGTGCTTTTCATGCCCTTGGTTGGTGCCACTGTCGGCGAGTACCTCGCTCGTCGGGACCAGCGCCGTGCCGTCCAGGTGGGGGTTGCCACCTGGATCGGCATCATGGTGGGACTGGTCGCCAAAGTGGTGCTGGCTTTCGTCATGGTGGGTATATTTGTTGCCGCTCTGCTGATCTGACCACTCAGCCCAGGGATCCATTGGCTGCAGGGCACCTGCCCGGCGTTACGCGTTGAGCAGGCACAGGGCATCGCGAAGGTGCAGGCGGAAAACCGGCGCCGGCTCTCGCTGACCATGGGAGGGCTCGCCTTGCCCGCGCGACTGCTGGCGCAGACACCCGACGAGCCGGTGCACGACCGTGCAATCATCGACACCTGGGCCCAGGCGCTGGGCATGACGGGCTGGCACCGCTGGCATCCCTGCCGCATGCTCACGTGAAGGCAGCATCCATCCACCATCGCCCTACTGACGTGTCTCACCCATGAACATCCAGACCATTGAAGCCGGCGTCTTGCGCGTGGCCTACCTCGAAGCGGGCGCGCCCGACGGCTGGCCCTGCGTGCTCTGCCACGGCTTTCCGTACGACGTGCATGCCTACGCCGAGGTGCTGCCGCGGCTGACGGCGGCCGGCGCGCGGGTCATCGTGCCCTACCTGCGCGGCTATGGCCCCACCGCTTTTCTGTCACCCAAGACGCCTCGCTCCGGGGAACAGGCGGCCCTGGCCGCCGACCTGCTGGCGCTGATGGACGCGCTGCAGTTGCAGCGCGCGGTGCTCGCTGGCTACGATTGGGGCGGACGCGCGGCCTGCATCGTCGCCGCCCTGTGGCCCGAGCGCGTGCAGGCGCTGGTGTCAGGCAACGCCTACAACCTGCAGGACATTGCCCGATCCTGGGAGCCTGCACCGCCCGAGGCCGAGGCTGCCCTGTGGTACCAGTACTACTTTCACGCCGAGCGCGGTCGCCGCGGCCTGATGAGTGACCGCCGCGGCATCGCCCGCCTGCTCTGGCGCATGTGGTCGCCCACCTGGGACTTTGACGACGCAACCTTCGAGCGCAGCGCGGCCGCCTTCGACAACCCCGACTTTGTCGACGTGGTCATCCACTCTTACCGCCACCGTTTCGGACTCGTGTCCGGCGACCCGGCTTGCGCCCACATCGAAACCCGGCTGACCGCCCAGCCACCCATCACGGTGTCCACCATCGGGATCGACGGCAGCGCCGACGGCGTGAACAGCGGCACCGCGCACCACGGCCACCACTTCGCCGGTCCATATGAACACCGCGTGTTCCACGGTGCTGGCCACAACCTGCCGCAGGAACGCCCGGCCGAGTGGGCGCAGGCGGTGTTGGACGCGCGCGGCAGATGAAGAACGACTTGAGGGCCCTGTCGTTTGCCCGACCAGGGCCACACGTCGAGTAAGCCGTACTCCAGAAAGTCATGTGCTCCCTGGTGTCGCAGAGAGTCTCTTGCAGCAGATCGCGTCAAACACAGTCGCGCACGGTTTCGCAGGGGGGTAACCGCTGGCATAGACCAGCAGGATCCAGCAGGCCGGTTTGTCCACCACCCCGTAGGCCAGGCGGTGGGTGTGGGCCTCCCACGAACCGTCCCAGCGGAACCCACCCTCTTGGTGGCCCGAGGCCATGTCGATCTTCATGCGCAGCGGCATGACCCGGGCGGCACCTTCGGGCATGTGCAACTGCGGCCCGACCATGAACACCTCTTCCGTCGAACGCCGGCGGCCGTGTACGACCGCATGGGCATCCAGACCGCCATGGATCCAGGGCGTGGCCGAGGACCTGATGGTGCCGATCATGGACTTCCCGATGCGCATCGACCGGGACGCGCTCACGCGGGGCTACGCCGGCGTGTACAGCATTCAGTGGCCGCCTGCCGCCCCCGCGTCAAAATGGTGTTAACGACGTTTATCCAGTGCAAACCCGGCGATCTGTTTGTAACGGTCGGATATCGCCCGAAGCTGCTCCTGGCTGATCAGGTCGTCGATGTGGTTGAAGGGCCGACCGCCGCTCAACTCGTCGGCCTTCATGATGATGGCGTCAGGCGGCTGGGTGCGGTTGGTCTGCACGACCTGGGCGGTGACGGGGAGGCGAATGGCCTCGTACCGCTGAAGCGCTTGCAACTCGTCCGGTGTTTGCGCCAACAGGTCCGCCAAGGTGCGGGCATCCAGCAAGGCTTGAGCAGATCCGTTGGAACCTCTGGGGTACATCGGGTGGGCGGCGTCGCCCATGAGCGTCACGCGGCCATGCGTCCAAGAAGGCAGTGCGTCTTTGTCTACCATGGGGTATTCAAATATGTGCTGCGCACCGCGGATGAGCTCAGGCACGTCCAGCCAGTCGTAACGCCAGTCGGCAAAAGTGGGCAGGAAATCGTCCAGGTTGCCCGGCCGGTTCCAGTCGTTCATCTTGGCGTCAGGCCGCCGGGTTTCTGCCACCCAGTTGATGAGCTGGTTACCCTGGCCGTCCACGTTGTCCACGATGGGGTAGATCACCATCTTGCCGGTATCGATGGAGCCGATGCGAATGTAGCTCTTGCCCGTCAAGATGGGTTTGTGGACGGTGACGCCACGCCAAGTGTTGATGCCCGCGAAGCATACGGCATCGTTCGGGAACAGCTGTCGTCGAATCGCCGAGTTCACTCCGTCACAGGCCACCACCAAGCGGGCCCTGACGGATGGGGCGGGCTCCCCCTCCCCTATGCGCTGGAAGTGCAGCGTGACGCCACCCTCGTCCTGGTCGAAACCGCTGCATCGGTGCTGCGTGTGCACATGTTCAGCTCCCAGCCGCTCGCAGACCGCTTCATACAGGATGCGGTGCAGCTTGCCCCGGTGAATGCCCAGCTCCGGGACGGCGTAGCCGGCGTGGCGTCCACGCGGTTCACTGTAAATGAACTGCCCATAGCGGTTGAAGAACACGCTCTCCAAGTTCTCGATAGCCACGGCTTCCAGGGCCGGCTGCAAGCCCAGATCGGTCAGCTCGCGCATGGCATGGGGCAGCAGCGTGATGCCCACGCCAATTTCCTTCACGTCGGGAACGGCTTCGAAGACTTCGCAAGGGATGCCGCGCTGGTGAAGGGCCAGCGCCAGGCTGAGGCCGGCGATGCCCCCGCCCACAATGGCGATTGGATCTTGATGACTCATGACTTTTCTTACTCGGCTTTGATGTTTTGTACGCGAATCAGCTCTGCCCAGCGTTGGGCGTCTCGGCGCACCAGTTCGGCAAACTCCTGCGGCGTGCTGTGGCTGGGGTCCATTCCCTGGGTCTGGAAGGCTTTCTTGACCGCTTCGCTGGCCAGGATGTCCTTGAGCTCGGCGTTCAACCGGCTCACCAGTTCCGGAGGCGTGTCTTTGGGGGCGAAGATGCCGTACCACATGTCCACATTGACGTTGCCTGCGCGGGCTTCCGCCAAGGTGGGCAAGGCCGGCAGCAGGGGGTGGCGCTTGTCGCTGCCAATGCCCAGCGCCACGAGCCTGCCGGCCTGGACCTGAGGCAAGGCGACGTGTATGGGCAAGAACATGGCGTCGACTTGACCACCGATCAGATCCGCCACGGCAGGCCCTGTTCCACGGTAGGGAATGTGGGTCAGAAACACCCCTGCCGTGTTCTTGAGCAGCTCCATGGACAGATGATGCGGGGTACCGACGCCAGGCGAGGCGTAGTTCAACTTGCCGGGCGATTGTTTGGCGGCCGTCACCAGATCGCCAGCCGACGTGAACCCCGTGCGTGGATGGGTGACCAAAAGCAACTGGCCCCAGCTGGTGCGGGCAACGGGCACCAGATCCCTGAGCGGATCGAATGACAGGTTGGGGTATAGGCTGCGGTTCATGACCAGTGTGTTCACACTGACGAGCAGCGTTGACCCGTCGGGCGCTGCGCGCACCACATTTTCTGTTCCGATGTTGCCCGACGCACCCGGACGGTTGTCGACCATGACCGGGCGACCCATGCGTTCCGACAGTTGGGGCCCTATCGTGCGAGCGATCAGGTCGATCCCCGTTCCGGGCGTGAAGGGCACGACCAAGCGGATCGGCCCGGTGTTGGGCGTCTGCGCCACCGCGGGCAGTGCAGCCGTCAAGCCCAGGGCCAAGCCGGTCGCCAGCAACCAGCGCCGTGCGTTGAAGGGGGATGCATGCATGAAACGTCTCCTTAGATTGTTAGCATGCAAACAATTTTGATCCAGATCAATCGGCCTTGGCATCCATACAATCCCTAGCATGCAGACCTCTGATCGGCCTTTGTTCGAACCTTTGCAGCCGATGTATGCCCGCCCGGGTTTTCTGTTGCGCCGAGCGCACCAGATATCCGCCGCTGTGTTTGAGTCCCACTGCGCGGCGCTGGGTTTGACGCAGGCACAGTACGGAACGATGACGGTACTGGCCAACGCGCCCGGCCTGGATCAGACGCGGCTGGCAAGGGCCCTGGCGTTCGACAAAGTCACGGTGCTGCGTGTCATCCGGGGACTGTGTGACCGGGGCCTGGTGCATCGCGCCACATCAGCGGAAAACAAACGGCAGCTGGCGTTGGAACTGACCGACCAGGGCTGGGCGGTGCTGCAGGCGGCTCAGCCATTGGCCAGTGCGGCCCATCAACAGTTGATCGGCCCGTTGAATGCGAAGGAAACGAAAGAGTTCGTGCGCTTGCTTCAGAAACTGAACAGTGGTCTGGCTGACAGCGCCAGAGCGCCCTTTCAGCCTTTGTGACCTCTTGGACAGTTTCATGTGGCGGCAGGGCTGCAGGCAGACGTGGCGTCTGTCTCACGGTCTGTGGAATGTCCAAAAAGCGCCGCGCGCAGGCACACCCCGCAGACATAGATGTTGGATAAAAGCGGCGGCAAATGCGGCACAGCGGTCCTCCGTATCGCGGTTTCGACGGGAAAGAACGCCGACTTCTGATCTGCGTCAGTCGTCCCGGGTTGGTTAAGATAATCTCAACCGGTCGGTCACCCTGCCGCAGAACCCTGCCGGAGTGTCTCCAGCAGGCAGTGCGAAAAATACTCGGCTGCCGGTGACAGCGGCACCTCGGGGCGGCTCAGCAGCAAGACCTCCAGCTCGCAGGGGAACAGCTGGCGTGTCGGGACGGGAACGATGCCCCGCGCCTCGGGGTGTGCCAGCAGGGGTTCCGGCACGATGCCGATCGCGTTGCCGTGGCGCAGCAAGGCCAGGCCCGCCAGCGTTTCGCAGCTGATGATGTTCCGGGGCAGGGCCACACCCGCTGCCCGGAACATGGCGGCGTGGCGATTGCCGGGTACGTCCTGGATGGGGGCCGTGTGCATCCACTCGTGCTCCACCATGGCCCGGGCGGTCGGGTTTTCAAGAATGGGATGTCCGGCCCGGACGGCTAGGCGCTGGGCAACGGTCATCACATGGGTGCAAGCGAATTCCTGACTGGAGGTTTCCCCGGCATCGGCCGCGACGAGCGCCAGGTCAAGGGAGCCATCGCGCAGGCGGGGCAGGGCGCGTGACATCAGGCCATCGATCACCTGCAGTTGCACATGCTGGTAGCGCTGGCGAAACCAGCTGAGGGTGGGACCCAGCGCGGTGAGCGTGGCGTACGGCGTGATGGCCACGCGGATGATGCCCTCGTCGCCCCCGTGCGTCTGCTTCAGGTCATCTCGCGCCAGCTCGATCTGCCGCACCACCAGGCGCGCGCGCAGCAACAGCCGTTCGCCGTCGGGCGTGAGCACCACACCGCGCGAACTGCGGACGAGCAAGGACACGCCGCACTCCTCCTCCAGCTGTTTGAGCGACTTGGTGACCGCCGCCTGAGAGAGGCACAAGTCGCGCGCAGCCGCCCGGATACCCCCGTGATCGACCACGGCGACCAGTGCCTGGAGTTGGTGAAATTTCATGAATTCATCCTTTGACGCGACAACTGTACGGGAAAACCCTTGCTATCACTTTACCCCTAGTTTCTTCCAGTCTGGACCGAACTTCACAAACAGATTGTTGATTTTAAACATTAAATAGAAATTACTCTGTAGTTAGTGTGAAAACCAAAAGTGTTCATGAAAGCAATAAGTTGCCTTACGGTTTTCAGGTGTCGTTCCTAGAATTTGGCCAACTTCACAGCGACTCGCCCCATGCAAAACCTGCCTTCAGCCCTTCGGGATCGACTGGACACGTTCATCCAGATCCGCCGAGATATCCACGCCCATCCGGAACTGGGACTCAGCGAGTTCCGCACATCGGAGCTGATTGCCAGCAAGCTGACCGAGTGGGGTTACGAGGTCACGCGGGGCCTGGCCGGCACGGGACTGGTGGGACAGCTGCGCCGGGGCGGCGGCACCCGACGCCTGGGCCTGCGTGCCGACATGGACGCGCTGCCGATCCAGGAGACAACGGGCCTGGCCCATGCCAGTCGCCACGACGGCGTGATGCACGCCTGCGGACACGATGGGCACACCGCCATGCTGCTGGCCGCGGCCGAACACCTGGCGCTGCACGGCCAGTTCAGCGGCACACTGAACCTGATCTTCCAGCCGGCCGAAGAGCACCCCGGCGGGGCGCAGCTGATGATTCAGGACGGCCTGTTCGAGCGGTTCCCCTGCGACGCGGTGTACGCCATGCACAACATGCCCGGCGTGCCCCAGGGCCACCTGGTGTTTGTCGACGGTGCCGCCATGGCGTCATCGGACGACGTGACGATCCACCTCAAGGGCCAGGGAGGCCACGGCGCCATGCCACACCGGGCGAACGATCCGATCGTGGCGGCGGCCAGCATCGTGATGGCGTTGCAGACCATCGTCTCGCGCAACGTCGACCCCCTCCAGACGGCGGTGGTCACGGTGGGCGCCATCCATGCGGGCACCGCCAACAACGTCATCCCGGCCCAGGTCACGCTGGAGCTGAGCGTGCGCGCACTGGACCGCGACGTGCGTGACCTGCTGGAAGCGCGCATTCGCACGCTGGTGCAGGCCCAGGCGGAGGGTTTTGGCGTACAGGCCGAGCTGCTCTACAAGCGCGACTACCCGGTGCTGGTGAACACGCCGGCTGAAACGCAGCTGGCGCGCGAGGTGGGCCTGCAGCTGCTCGGTGCCGGGCAAGTGGTGGCCCATGGACGAGCGCTCACCGGCAGCGAAGACTTTGCCTTCATGCTCGACCACTGCCCGGGCAGCTACCTGATGATCGGCAACGGCGCGGGCGAAGGCTCGTGCATGGTGCACAACCCGGGCTACGACTTCAACGACGACAACATCGGCGTGGGCGCTGCGTTCTGGGCGGCCCTCACCGAACGCTTTCTGCAGGAGGGCGCACCCGCCAGCCCCCCTTGATCGGCATTCCCACGCCCCTGCGCACGCCATCCTTTTCACCGTCCCGTTTCGCCCGACCCACATCCCCCAAGAGGAGACATCCATGCACATCAACCGCCGTACCGCCATCGCCCACAGCGCCGCCATCATGGGCTGGCTGGCCGCTGGCATTCCCATCACCGCCGCTGCCCAGCAAAAGAAGGTGCTGAACATCGCCCTGTTCCCGGAGCCGAACTCGCTGGTGGCCGGTGCGGGCTCCACCGGCCCTGCGCAGACGGTGGTGGGCAACCTCTACGACTGCCTGCTGCGCTTTGACGAGAACCTCAAGGCCCAGCCGCAGCTCGCCACCGAGTGGAGCACCAGCGCGGACCAGCTGACCTACACCTTCCAGCTGAAGAAGGGTGTGAAGTGGCACGACGGCAAGCCCTTCACCGCCGACGACGTGGTGTTCACCTTCGACAAGTTCCTGCGCCACTACCAGCCGCGCGTGCGCATCGCCATGGGTTCGGTCGAGAGCGTGAAGGCGGTGGACCCCCACACCGTGGTGTTCAAGCTGCACACGCCTTTCCCGGCATTCCTGACGCTGATGGACGCCAGCTCCTCGCCCATCGTCCCCCGTCACCAGCTCGCCGACGCCGACCTCACCAAGCCGCTGACCGTGCCACCCGTGGGCACCGGCCCCTTCAAGCTGAAGGAATGGCAGCGCGGCGCGTTCATCCACCTGGAGAAGAACACCGATTACCACATGGCCGGCCTGCCCGCCATCGACAACGTCTACTGGCACATCATTCCCGACGCCGCATCGCGGGCTGCTGCCTTCGAGTCCGGCAAGGTGGACGTGCTGCCCGGCGGCACAGCCGAGTATTTCGACGTGGCACGCCTGGCCAAACTGCCAGGCGTGGAAGTCACCACCAAGGGCTGGGAGAAGTTCTCGCCCTTTGCCTGGCTGTGGATGAACCACCGCAACCCGCTGTTCCAGAACCTCAAGCTGCGCCAGGCCGTGCTGCATGCAATCGACCGCCCCGCCATGGCCAAGGTGATCTGGCACGGCTACGCCACGCCGGCCACCGGCCCCTTCAACCAGCGCACGCCGTTCTACACCAGCAAGACCACCCAGTACCCGCGTGACACGGCCAAGGCCAGAAAGCTGCTGGAAGAAGCCGGCTACAAGGGCGAAACCATCCGCCTGCTGCCCCTGCCCTTTGGCGAGACCTGGACCCGCATGGCCGAGATGGTGCGGCTGAACCTGACGCAGGCCGGCTTCAAGGTCGAGACCGTGAGCGCCGATCTGCCGGGCACCATCTCGCGCCAGTCCAACTGGGACTTCGACCTCACCTTCACCTTTGTCTACCAGTCGGGCGACCCGGCGGTGGGCGTGGCGCGCAGCTACGTCAGCAGCGAAATCAACAAAGGCTCGCCGTTCAACAACGTCGGTGGCTACTCCAACCCGAAAGTGGACGAGCTGTTTGCCCAGGGCGCCCGGGAACCCAACCCGACTCGGCGGGCAGCCCTGTATGCCGAGGTGCAGGCCATCCTGGCCGACGACGCGGTGGCCGGCTGGCTGCTGGAGCTCAACTTCCCGACCGTCTACCGCACCAAGGTCACCAACCTGGTGAGCAGCGCCGTGGGCATCAACGACAGCCTGGGCCGCGCGTCCATCAACTGAGCGGGGCTGCGGCCAACTGGAGACAACCATGGACAAGCTGGCTTTCATTGCGCGGCGGCTGCTGCAGGGTCTTGCCGCCCTGCTGCTCATCGCCGTGATGAATTTCATGCTGGTGCGCGCAGCGCCCGGCGATCCCGCCACGGTGATGGCCGGGGAGAGCGGCGCGGCCGACGAGGTGTTCCTGCAGCAACTGCGGGAGCGCTTCGATCTGGACAAGCCCCTTCCCGCCCAGCTCGCCACCTACCTGGGCCAGCTGGCCCGGCTGGACCTGGGCACCTCGTATCGCCAGCAGGCACCGGTGCTGGACCTCATCCTGGAGCGCCTGCCCGCCACGCTGCTGCTGACCGGTTCGGCTTTCCTGTTGTCACTGGCCATGGGCGTGGCGCTCGGGGTCTGGGCCAGCACCCAGGTGGGCACCTGGAAGGACAGTGCCATCAGCGTGCTGGCCACGCTGTTCTACGCCACGCCGCTGTACTGGCTCGCCCTGCTGGCGGTGCTGGTGTTTGCGGTCTGGCTGCCCTGGCTCCCGGCCTTCGGCTACCAGACGGTGGGCGGCGGGCACGAGGGGGTGGCGCGCTGGCTCGACATCGGGCACCACCTGATCCTGCCCACGCTGGTGCTCTCCATGTTCTACATGGCGATCTACGCCCGCATGACGCGCGCCTCCATGCTGGAGGTGGCCAGCCAGGACTTCGTGAAGACCGCCCGCGCCAAGGGCCTGCCACCCGGCCGGGTGCTGCGGGCCCATGTGCTGCGCAACGCCCTGCTGCCCGTGGTGACGCTGGCGGGCCTGCAGGCCGGCGCCATGGTGGGCGGTGCGGTGCTGATCGAGACCGTGTTCGCCTGGCCCGGCATTGGCCGCCTGCTGTTCGATGCGCTGACCCAGCGCGACTACAGCCTGCTGCTGGGCACCTTCCTCGTCACGGCTGCCCTGGCCGTGGCGTTCAACGTCATCACCGACCTGGTCTACACCCTGGTCGATCCCCGGATTGAACTCTCATGAACAGCGACTTCGCGCGCCGCTTCCGGCGCAACACGGGGGCGGTCATCGGCCTGTTCGTGCTGCTGGTGGTCGGGCTGCTGGCCCTGCTGGCGCCGCTGCTGGCCGGCAACGACCCCTGGGACATGGTGCAGCAGCCGTTTCTCGCGCCGATGGCCGAGCCGGGCCTGTGGCTGGGCACCGACGCACTGGGCCGGGACGTGGCCGCCGGGCTGATCCACGGCGCACGCGTCTCCATCCTCATCGGTCTGGTGGCCACGGCGGCGGCCCTGCTCGCCGGCATCACCGTGGGCGCCCTGGCGGGCTACCACGGCGGCTGGGTCGACGTGGTGCTGATGCGCTTCACCGAACTGTTCCAGGCCATTCCGGGATTCGCGTTTGCGGTGGTGCTGGTGGCCATCTTCCAGCCGTCGGTGGAGTCCATCGTGGCGGCGATTGCGCTGGTGTCGTGGCCACCGGTGGCCCGCCTGGTGCGCAGCGAATTCATGAGCCTGCGCCAGCGCGAGTTCGTGCAGGCCGCGCTGCTGGCCGGCCAGACGCACTGGCGCATCATCTTCACGCAGATCCTGCCCAACGCCGTCTCCCCCATCGTGGTGATGGGCTCGCTCATGGTGGCCACGGCCATCCTGCTGGAGTCCGCGCTGAGCTTCCTGGGCCTGGGCGACCCCAACATGATGAGCTGGGGCTACATGGTGGGCGCCGCGCGCACCGCCCTGCGGCAGGCCTGGTGGATCGCGGTGTTTCCAGGGCTGGCCATCGCCCTGACCGTGCTGGCACTCAACCTGGTGGGTGAAGGCCTGAGCGATGGCCTGAACACCCGCCTGCAGGGGAGAACCCGATGAAAGCCGACAACACCTTGGGCGCCCCGAGCGTCTCGGGCAATCCCGTTCCTGTGCTCGGGCCTGAGCGCGGGCCAGCACCCGTGCTGCAGGTCAGAGACCTCAGTGTCTGCCTGCCCGCAGGTGCCGACCGGCCGCTGGCCGTCAACGCGGTGAGCTTCGACATACCGGCGGGGCAGACCCTGTGCGTGGTGGGCGAGTCGGGCTCGGGCAAATCGATGATCGCCAACGCGGTCATGGGCTTGCTGCCAGTGCCGCATGTGCGCGCCACCGGCGGCACGATGGTCTTCGAGGGCGAAGACCTGCGACTGGCGAACGAGACCCGCCTGCGCGCCCTGCGCGGCCAGCGCATCGCCATGATCTTCCAGGAACCCATGACCTCGCTGAACCCGGTGATGCGCGTGGGCGAGCAGCTGCAGGAGGTGCTGGACTGCCACTGCCCGGACATGCCGGGTGCAATCAAGCGCCAGAAAGTGATCGAGTCGCTGCGCGACGTGGGCCTGCCCGAGCCCGAGCAGACCGTGCACAGCTACCCGTTTCGCCTCTCGGGCGGCCAGCGCCAGCGCGTCATGATTGCCTGCGCCATGCTGCTGGAGCCCACGCTGCTGATCGCCGACGAGCCCACCACCGCGCTGGACGTGACCACGCAGGCGCAGATCCTCACCTTGATGAAGGACCTGCAGCGGCGCAAGGGGATGGCGCTGCTGTTCATCACCCACGACTTCGGCGTGGTGGCGCAGATCGCCGACCGGGTGGTGGTGATGCAGACCGGCAGCGTGGTGGAAAGCGGCGACGCCCAGACCGTGCTGCGCTCCCCGCAGCACCCTTACACACGCAAGCTGATCGAGGCCATTCCGCAGGGCGTGGCCCGTGCGACCGCCGGTGCCGACCAACGCCCGCCACTGCTGGAGGTGCGCGGCCTGAACAAGACCTACCGCAGCGGCGGCGGCTGGTTCAAGCCGGCGCGCACCGTGCACGCCGCCAACGCGCTGAGCTTCACCCTGCGCGAAGGCGAGACGCTGGGCATCGTGGGCGAGTCGGGCTCGGGCAAGTCGACCGTGGGGCGCTGCCTGACCGGGCTGATCCCGATGGACAGCGGCGAACTCGTCTTTGCCGGCCAGCCGCTGGCAGCCGATGTGCGCCATCGCCGGCTGGCCCAGCGCGGGCAGGTGCAGATGGTGTTCCAGGACCCCTACGCCTCGCTCAACCCGCGCCAGTCGGTGGGCAGCGCCATCGCAGCGGGACCGCTGGCCCAGGGCGTGCCACGCGACGAAGCCTGGCGGCGCACCCGCGAACTGCTACAGCTCGTGGGCCTGAAGCACGACGCGACCGATCGCTACCCGCACGAGTTCTCGGGCGGGCAGCGCCAGCGCATCGCCATTGCCCGGGCACTGGCCATGCGACCGCGCCTGATCGTGGCCGACGAGCCGGTGTCGGCGCTCGACGTCTCGGTGCAGGCCCAGGTGCTGGAACTGTTCGAGCAGGTGCGCCGCGACTTCCAGCTCAGCATGGTCTTCATCACGCACGACCTGCGCGTGGCCGCCCAGATGTGCGACCACATCGCGGTGATGCGCCGCGGCGAGGTGGTCGAGCACGGCGAGACCGCTGCCGTGCTGGGCGACCCGCAGCACGCCTACACCCGTGAGCTCATCGCAGCCGCGCCCCGCTTTTAAACAGGAGACACCCGACATGACACAAGCCCTCTGGCGCTGGAGCGCCGAGCAAGTGGCGTCCGCCGTTCGCAGCCAACAGGTGAGCGCACGCGAGGTCACGCAGAGCGTGCTCGACCGCATCGACGCCGTGAACCCGCGCATCAACGCGCTGGCCAGCGTGCACCACGAAACCGCCCTGGCCGCCGCCGACGCGGCTGACGGTGCCGTCGCACGCGGTGAGGCGCTGGGCCCGCTGCACGGCGTGCCGGTCACGATCAAGATCAACATCGACGTGGCCGGCGAGCCGACCACCGATGGAGTGCACGCGTTCAAGGACAACACCGCCACCCGCGATTCGCCGCTGGTGCAGTCCCTGCGCGAAGCCGGCGCGGTCATCGTCGGGCGCAACAACGCACCGGCTTTCTCCCTGCGCTGGTTCACCGACAACGCCTTGCACGGCCGCACCCTCAACCCGTTCGACGCGGGCGTGACGCCCGGCGGCTCCAGCGGTGGCGCAGCCGCCGCGGCCGCCATGGGCATGGGCGCCATCCACCACGGCAATGACTACGGCGGCTCGGTGCGCTACCCGGCCTGGTGCTGTGGCGTGGTGGGTCTGCGCACCACCGTGGGCCGCATCCCGTCCTACAAGGCGAGCGCGCCCAACCGGCTCATCAGCAACCAGCAGATGTCGGTGCAAGGCCCCCTCACGCGCACCGTGGCCGACGCGCGGCTGGCGCTCTCGGTCATGGCCCAGGGCAGCCCGCTGGACCCGCAGTGGGTTCCCGCACCGCTGGGCTATCCCGACTCGTCCAGGCCGGTGCGGGTGGCCGTGTTCCGCCACTGGAATGGCAGCGCGGTGGACCCCAGCGTCAGCCAGGCCGTGGACACCGCCGCGAAATGGCTGGCGCAAGCCGGCTATGCCGTGGACGAGGTGGAGCCACCGCATTTCGCCGAAGTCTCGGCCATGCAATTCGAGATGGTGATGAACGACATGCGCCGTGGTGGCGCACCGTTCATGAACGAACACGGCGACGGTGCCCTGCGCACGGCGCTCTCCCACTACCTGGCGATCACGCCCGAGTGGAACCGCGACCAGTACCTGGACGCGCTCACCCGCCGCTTCAACATCGCCCGTGACTGGGCGGTGTTCTTCGAGCAATACCCGCTCCTGCTGATGCCCAATTCCTGGGAACGCCAGTTCCCGGTGGACGCCGACCAGGCATCGCCCGAGCGCGTTGCGCAGATCCTGCTGGCCCAGTCACCGATGCTGGGCACAGCGGTGCTGGGGCTGCCGGGCCTGTCGGTCCCGGTCGGCATGGAGCAGGGGCTGCCCACCGGCGTGCAACTGGTGGCCACGCGCTTCCGAGAAGACCTGCTGCTGCAGGCCGGCGAGATCATCGAGGCGGCGGCGGGATTTGCCGCGCTGGACCATCTGGCCCCGTCTTGACGCCGACCCAGTTGACCTTGCCGCCCCAGGTGTGAACACGCCCCGCCAGTGGGGCGGTGGCGTCAGCGCATGGCCACCCGACGGGACCGGCCGGCTCAGCGGTACGTGGCCAGGTGGATGCTGGTTTCCGAGCTGCGGATGCCCTTGATCAGGCGCATACGCTCCAGCACCTCCGACAGCTCTTTCATGGAGCGGACCTCCAGCTCCGCCAGCAGATCCCAGCGTCCGTTCGTGTCGTGCAGAGAGGCCACACCCGGCTCGCCCAGCAGGCTGGCAATCACCGCTCGTGTCTGGTTGCCCTCGACCAGAACGCCCGTCCACGCGCGGATGCGATCGGGCTCCGCGTCGGGCTTCAGGCGCACCGTGTAACCCACGATCACCTGATCGTCTTCCAGCTTGCGGATGCGGTTGGTCACCGTGCCCCGCGAGACCTTCAGGCGGTGCGCCAGGTCTGCCACGTTCATGCGCGCGTTCTGCCGCAGCAGGGCGATCAGCGCTTGGTCCAATTCGTCCATTTTGATTATTTGCTTGATTGAATCAAGCATTTGGTCAATTTTTAATTAAAAAGTCAATTTGTTGACGATTTACATTGCCAATGCCCGGCGAAAAACTGCCTTCACCATTCCCAGAGAGCAGGACGGCCACGACCCCAAGGCGCTTTTGGGATTTTTCAGCCCGTCATGGCCAAGCATCGCGCGATGCCGGCATGAAGCCGATCCCGTGCGCCAGCACGGCCGAAGCCGTCAAAGGGGCCGACATCCTGACCCCCGTGACAGCCGACAAGACCAACACCATCATCATCACGCCCGAGATGTTGGAAACGGGTATCCCACAACAACGCAGTGGGCGGTGACTGCACGGGCAAGGCCGAGCTGCACGCCGACGTGCTGCGGCGTGCCTGTGTGTTGGTGGAGTACGCATCCAGCTGAGATGCCCGATTACCGTCAAGTCAACCGTCACGACGCACCGAACGTCTTGGGATTCGATGAGGCGCCGCAGGACGCTAAGTCCTTGCCCCAAAGCGAAGTCGGGTTCTCTTGGGATGCCCGAAACACCTTGGGACGCTCTTGACTCATTCCCACTCGATGGTGGCGGGCGGTTTGCTGCTCACGTCGTAGGTCACGCGGTTGATGCCGCGCACTTCATTGATGATGCGGCTGCTGACCTTCTTGAGCAACGCATAGGGCAGCTCGGCCCAGTCGGCGGTCATGAAGTCGCTGGTCTGCACCGCGCGCAGCGCCACCACGTAATCGTAGGTGCGGCCGTCACCCATCACGCCCACGCTCTTGACTGGCAGGAACACCGTGAAGGCCTGACTGGTGAGGTCGTACCAGGTCTTGCCGCTGATCGGGTCCAGCGTGGAGCGCAGCTCCTCGATGAAGATGGCGTCGGCGCGGCGCAGCAGGTCGGCGTATTCTTTTTTCACTTCACCCAGGATGCGCACGCCCAAGCCGGGACCGGGGAACGGGTGGCGGTAGACCATGTCGTGCGGCAGGCCCAGCGCCACGCCGAGTTCGCGCACTTCGTCCTTGAACAGGTCGCGCAGCGGCTCCAGCAGCTTCAGGCCCAGCTGCTCGGGCAGGCCGCCCACGTTGTGGTGGCTCTTGATGGTGACGGCCTTCTTGCTCTTGGCGCCGCCGGATTCGATCACGTCGGGGTAAATGGTGCCTTGGGCGAGCCACTTGGCGCCTTGGGTTGATGCGCCACTGGCGATGAGTTTGGCGGCTTCTGCCTTGAACACCTCGACGAATTCGCGGCCGATGATCTTGCGCTTGGCCTCGGGGTCGCTCACGCCGGCCAGATGGCCGAGGAACTGGTCTGCTGCATCGACGCGGATCACCTTCGCATGCAGCTTGCCAACGAACATGTCCATCACCATGTCGCCCTCGTGCAGGCGCAGCAGGCCGTGGTCCACGAATACGCAGGTGAGCTGGTCGCCGATGGCCCGGTGGATCAGGGCGGCGGCCACAGAAGAATCTACGCCACCGGACAGGCCCAGGATGACCTCCTCGTCGCCCACCTGCTCGCGGATCTTCTGCACCGCTTCTTCGATGTGGTCGCGCATCACCCAGTCGGGCCGCGTGCCGCAGATCTCCAGCACAAAGCGCTCCAACAGCGCCCGGCCCTGCACCGTGTGCGTGACTTCGGGGTGGAACTGCACGGCGTAGTAGCCGCGCGCCTCGTCGGCCATGCCGGCGATGGGGCAACTCTCGGTGCTGGCCATGAGCTTGAAGCCGGGTGGCATCTCGGTGACCTTGTCGCCGTGGCTCATCCAGACCTTCAGCATGCCGTGGCCTTCAGGCGTGTGGAAGTCGGCGATGTCCTTGAGCAGGGGGGTGTGGCCACGGGCGCGCACCTCGGCGTAGCCGAACTCGCGGGTGTGGCCCGCCTCGACCTTGCCGCCCAGCTGCTGCGCCATGGTCTGCATGCCGTAGCAGATGCCCAGTACCGGCAGGCCCAGTTCAAACACGGCGTCGGGCGCCTTGTCGTCCACCTCGTACACGCTGGCGTGGCTGCCTGAGAGGATCACGCCCTTGAGCTGACCATCAGCCGCAAATTCGCGCACCCATTCACTGCTCACGTCACACGGGTGCACTTCGCAATACACATGGGCTTCACGCACACGGCGGGCAATGAGCTGCGTGACCTGTGAGCCGAAATCGAGGATGAGGATTTTCTGGTGTTGCATGGCGTTGTCTGTCGGGTCTGGGCAGAAAGCAAAAAGGCCGCCCCTCGGGACGGCCACTGGTGCGCAAGCGCTTATTCCGCTCGGTAATTGGGGGCTTCTTTGGTGATCTGCACGTCGTGCACATGGCTCTCGCGAATGCCAGCCGAGGTGATCTCGACAAACTCCGCCTTGGCGCGCATGTGCTCGATGGTCGGGCAGCCGCAATAGCCCATGGAGGCGCGCAGGCCGCCGGCCATCTGGAAGATGATGGACACGACCGATCCCTTGTAGGGGACGCGGCCCTCGATACCTTCAGGCACCAGCTTGTCGGCATTCGGATTGCCGGTGCTGCTTTCCTGGAAGTAGCGGTCGGCACTGCCCTGTTGCATGGCGCCGATGGAGCCCATGCCACGGTAGCTCTTGTAGCTGCGGCCCTGGTAGAGCACGATCTCGCCGGGGGCTTCTTCGGTGCCGGCAAACATGCCACCCATCATCACCGTGTTGGCACCGGCCGCGATGGCCTTGGCAATGTCGCCGCTGTAGCGGATGCCACCGTCGGCGATCATCGGTACGCCCGTGCCCAGCAGGGCGGTGGCGACGTTGTCGATGGCCATGATCTGGGGCACACCCACACCCGCGACGATGCGCGTGGTGCAAATGGATCCCGGACCGATGCCGACCTTGACGCCGTCCGCGCCGGCCTCGACCAGCGCCAGGGCCGCACTGCCGGTGGCGATGTTGCCGCCAATCACGTCCACCTGCGGGTAGTGCTGCTTGACCCAGCGCACGCGGTCGATGACGCCCTTGCTGTGGCCGTGGGCCGTGTCCACCACGATGGCGTCCACACCCGCTTTCACCAGCGCTTCCACGCGCTCTTCGGTGCCCTCGCCCACGCCCACCGCCGCACCCACGCGCAGACGGCCGGCGCTGTCGCGCGCAGCATTGGGGAAGTTCAGCTGCTTGGTGATGTCCTTGACGGTGATCAGGCCCTTGAGCTCGAAGTCGTCGTTCACCAGCAAGAGTCGTTCGAGCTTGTGCTTGTTGAGCAGCGCCTTGGCTTCTGCCGGGGTCGTGCCGTCGGGCATGGTGACGAGCCGCTCGCGTGGCGTCATGATTTCGCTGACGGGCAGGTCGTAGCGGGTTTCAAACCGCAGGTCACGCCCCGTGACGATACCCACCACGCGGCCGGCGTCCACCACCGGGAAACCCGACACGCCGAGTTCATCCGACAGGGCCATCACCTGGCGGATGGTGGTGGTCGGGCCGATCACGACCGGGTCGCGCAGCACACCGGACTCGTAGCGCTTGACCTTGGCCACGTGCGCGGCCTGCTCCTGTGCGCTGAGGTTTTTGTGGATGATGCCGATGCCGCCTTCCTGGGCGATGGCAATCGCCAGGCGGGCCTCGGTGACCGTGTCCATGGCCGCCGAGACCAGGGGCAGGTTCAGCTGGATGTTGCGGGAGAACTGGGTCGCCAGAGAGGTGTCCTTGGGCAGGACCTGGGAGTACGCTGGCACCAACAAGACGTCGTCGAAGGTGAGCGCTTTGCCGAGTAGGCGCATGGGAAAAGCTCCAAAAGCAACATTGTAGCCGGGCCCTCGCCCCGCCAAGCCCAACCACAGGCTGCGACGGGCAGCGGCCGGGGCGGCCGCCAAGGGCTCATGCGTGCGATCTTTCACCAAGCGGGCCCGTCGGCCAGCTCAACGGTCACAGCCGGGCGCTAAACTGCTGGCATGCCTCACAGAACCTCGATGTCAACCCGTTGGCGCAGCCTGGTGCTGGTGCCCGTGTGGTTGCTGACCAGTGGATGGGCCGCCGCGCAATGGCAGTGGGTGGACGATACCGGCCGCAAGGTGTTCAGCGACATTGCGCCGCCGGCCAGCGTGCCCGATCAGCACATCCTCAAACGGCCTGGCCCGCGCATTCCCGCGCCCGCTGCGGCTGCCAGCGGTTCAGCCGACGCGCCGGTTGCCACTTCAGCCGCCGCACCGCGACTGCCCGTTCGCGATGAGCAACTGGAGGCTCGCAAGAAACAGCTAGAGGAAGCCGAGCAGGCGAAGAAAAAGGCCGACGAGGAGCGCCTGGCGAAGGCCCGCGCCGACAGTTGCGAACGGGCCAGGCGGGCCAAGGCCACCTTGAACTCGGGGCTGCGCATCGCAACGACGAACGCCAAGGGCGAGCGCGAAGTCATGGACGACAAGGCCCTGGCCCAGGAAAACCAGCGCATTGACGAGATCATGCGCACCGATTGCGCGCCCACGGGCAACTGAGCTGTGCTCCGCACCGACTGATGGGCTTGCCGCTTACCCGCCGAGCCCGGTCACGGGCTCAGTAGCCGGCTTTCGATCCGGGCCGGCGCCGATTGAACAGTCCCGCACCCCGCGCGCCCTGCCCCACGAACCGCTCCCGACGGGCGACCTTGGGGTCAACACGAAGCGGCCGGTACACCTCCAGCCGGTCACCATCGCGCAGCCCGGTCTGGGGACTGCTCACCCGACCCCAGATGCCCAGCGTGTTGGAGGGAATTTCGGGGAAACGCACCAACCACCCGGCGCGTTCCAACGCATCGCGCGCGCTGCTGCCCGCCGGCACGGTGATCCGGTCCTCGTGCACAGTGCGCGGGGCACTGGCATACACCAGCGTGATGTGCAGGTCAGGCCGCTTCATTCCGCGCCATACACCTGGTCTGCGCGCTTGACGAAGGCGTCCACCAGGCTGCCGGCGATTTTCTCGAACACAGGGCCAACGAAGGCCGCGAGCGTGTTGCTGGTGAAGCCGTAGTTCAGCGTGAACTCCACTTTGCAGGCGCGCTGTGTTCCGTCACCCAGCGGGGTGAAGGTCCAGCGACCGTCGAGGTGAGAAAAGGGCCCGTCCATCAGCTCCATCATCACCAGGCGGTCGGCCTCGTGCACGTTGCGGGTGGTGAAGGTATGGCGCAAGCCGCTGATGGCCATGCCCACGCGGGCGACCATGGTGTGGTCGGCCTGCTCCAGCACCTCGCCGCGATCGCACCAAGGGAGAAACTCGGGATAGCGCGCGATGTCGGTCACCAGCGCGAACATTTCATGCGCGCTGTGCCAGAGCAGAACAGACTTGTGAATGGTTTTCATACAATGAGGCCCCCTGAACGCCAGGGTCAGCCCTCGGCCAGCTTGCGCTGGAGTTGCCGTATACGCGATGCCCGCGTTCCCGGGGATGATTCCGCCGCTCAGGCAGCGTTCCCATTGTATTGGCCTTGCATGCACCGACATGTGGCCCCATCTTCAGCGCCATGGCCACCAAATCCAGTTCCAGCAAAAGCACCGCCACCAAAGGCGTCGACAGCCGCATCGCCGACAACAAGAAAGCGGTCTTCAACTATGCGATTGAAGAGCGTTTCGAGGCCGGCATGGTGCTCGAGGGTTGGGAAGTGAAGGCCTTGCGAGAAGGCAAGGTGCAGCTCACCGATGGCTATGTGGTGATCCGGGGAGGCGAGCTGTTCCTGATCGGCTGCCAGATCAACCCGCTGAACACCGCGTCATCGCATGTGACGCCCGACGCGGTGCGCACCAAGAAGCTGTTGCTGCACAAAGACCAGATCCTGCGCCTGATTGGCAAGGTGGAACAGAAAGGCTTCACGCTGGTACCACTCAATCTGCACTGGAAGAGCGGCAAGGTCAAGTGCGAGATTGCGCTGGGCAAAGGCAAGGCCGAGCACGACAAGCGCGACACGATCAAGGACCGTGAAGGCAAACGCGAGGTCGAGCGGGCAATGAAAAGCCGGCAGCGCTGACGCGCTGCCCGCCGCGACCCGCGGCTCAGCCTCCACACAGCACGCGGCGGCTGGGTCAGTTCAATCCCCGAAGCGGATGGGCGTGAGCGGGCCAAGGCTGTTCGAAAAACGCCGCGATCTGCTGAGGCGTCACGTCCTCCAGCCGCGCCGGGTTCCAGCGCGGTGCATGGTCCTTTTCGACGGCCAGTGCGCGAACACCCTCTACCGTCTCGCTCTGGGCGGCACCGCGCCAGTGGAAGCACTGGCGCACCATGCCACGCTCCATGCGCAGATTGTCGGCCAGGCCCAGGCCACGGGCCCGGCGGATCTGCTCCAGCACCACGTGCAACATCAGGGGTGAGCGCGTGCGCAGCACCGGGGCCGTGCTACGCGCCCACTCGCTATCGGTAGCATCCAGCGCCGCCATGATCTGGAGCATGCCAGACAGAGCGAAGATGCGATCCACCTCCAACTGCGGCCATCCGGCCGGGCCGGCCGTGGTGCTCAGGTGGCTGGTGCACCAGCGCTCCACCGAAGCGCCATTCTCAAACGGCGTCGTCCCCAGGGATGCCCACAGGCCTGCCAGGCGACCCGAATCGATGCAGCCGTCGGCCAGCCCGGCGGCCATCGCCTCACGCCCGCCCAGGACACGCCCGGTGAGGGCCAGGTACTCGCCCAGGCGGCCTGGGCAGCGGCTCAGGAAGTAACCGCCGCCCACGTCTGGAAACAGGCCGATGCCGGTCTCGGGCATGGCCAGCTGGCTGCGCTCGGTGACGATGCGCAGGCTTGCGCCCTGGCTGATGCCCATGCCGCCTCCCATGACGATGCCATCCATGATGGCAATGTAGGGCTTGGGGTAGGTGTGGATCAGGTGGTTGAGGGTGTACTCCTCGGTGAAGAAGTCCTCCAGCCGCGGATCGCCGCCGAGAGCCGCCTGGTGGAAAAACCGGATGTCACCCCCCGCGCAGAAGGCGCCGAAGGGGCCACCCTTGCTGCAGCCGCGCACGACCACCGCCAGCACGGTGTCGTTATCGCGCCAGTCCAGCAAGGCCTGGCTGATGGCGCGGATCATGTCCAGCGACAGCGCGTTGAGCGCGCGTGGGCGGTTCAGCGTCAGACAGCCGACGCGGCCCTGAATCTCGGCGACGATGTGGGCATCGGTGACGGTGGGGGTGGCAATCTCGGTCATGGTCTCTCGCTCCGGTAAGGTGTCTGATGATTGTGGCGTCTATCGGTCCGCCGAAAGTGTCTGAATGCGCGGGATCACCATGCGCGAGCGCCAGCCGAGCCATTCGTTGAGCACCAGCGCCCCGATGACCACACTCCCGCCCAGCAGCACCTCGGATCCTGGTGTCTCGTTCGCCCACATCCAGGCCCAGAGAATGCCGAAAATCACTTCGAGAAGCGCGAGGAGCGAGACCTCGGGCGCTTTCAGAACCCGGGCGCACACGACCGACAGGGCGCAGGGTATGGCGAGCTGGATCAGACCCAGAATGCCCAGCCAGGCGAGGTCGCCCCCGGTGGCGTTGAAGGGCAAGGCCAGCGGCAAGGTGAACAGGCTCGACAAGACCGCGCCGAGCAGCACAGACGGCACCAGATCGACGCTTTCGCCATGGGTCTGGCTGCGCTGCACCACGGTCCAGTTGATGGCGCCAGCCAGGGGTACACACAGCGCAATGAGCGAGCCCAGCACCAGCCCGGTGCTGTCGATCTCGGGGTGGCTGACGGCGTCGAGCAGCTGGCTGCCGTACATGTACACGATGCCCGCACCCGCCGCGACGATGGCCATCCAGGTGCGAACAGCCAGCCGCAGGCCAATGAACACGCGCGCCACCAGTGCCGTGAACAGGGGGCCAATCGACATGATGACCAGCACGTTGGCCACCGTGGTGAAGCTCAGGGCGAGCATGAAGGCCGTGAACATGACGCTCCAGCACACGCCCGACACCCAGAACGCCCGCGACTCGGGAATCAGGCCCCAGTGCCGCTTGAGCCAGCGTCGTCCTGCCCCGTGCCCCACCGCCGATGCCGCCGCCGTGCCGCCCCGGCGCTCGACGTGGCGCCACACTGGCAGGATCACCAACAGAGACAGGGCGGTGAACGCACTGCGCCAGAACGTCACCTCAAAGCGCGCCGCAGCTTCGAGCTGGCGTGACACCACGCCCGCGGTGGACCACATGAGGGTGACCGCGACCATCATCAGAACGGCCTGGTTGTGCGTGAGCTTCATCGCAGGGAAAAGGGGCAGGAACTGGTCTGGCGTGCGGACAAAGATGAAAGGCCGCTCCCTGGCGGGTGGCGGCCTTTGCATCGGAAGCGGGTGCCGGGCGGGCACCGCCATCAGGCCATCAATCGCGGCTGGCGCGCTTGCGCTCGTGCTCCTTCAGGTAGCGCTTGCGCAGGCGCACGCTCTTGGGCGTGATCTCGACCAGCTCGTCGTCCTCGATGAATTCCACGCCATATTCCAGCGTGAGTTCGATCGGGGGCGTGATCTTCACGGCGTCTTCCTTGCCGGACACACGGAAGTTGGTCAGCTGCTTGGTGCGGGTGGCGTTGACCACCAGGTCGTTGTCGCGGCTGTGGATGCCGACGATCATGCCTTCGTACACCGGGTCGTTCGCCTTCACGAACATGCGGCCGCGGTCGTCCAGCTTGCCCAGGGCGTAGGTGAAGATTTCACCGTCGTCCATGGAGATCAGCACCCCGTTCTTGCGGCTGCCGATCTCGCCCTTGTGGGGTTCGTAGCTGTCGAAGATGTTGGAGATCAGGCCCGAACCGCGCGTGAGGTTCAGGAATTCATTGGTGAAACCGATCAGGCCACGGGCCGGAATGCGGTATTCCAGGCGCACACGGCCGCGGCCGTCCGGCTCCATGTTGACCAGCTCGCCCTTGCGCTCGCCCAGCGCCTGCATCACGCCGCCCTGGTGGGTTTCTTCGATGTCGGCGGTCACCAGCTCGATGGGCTCGTGCTTCACGCCATCGATGTCGCGGAACACCACGCGCGGCTTGGACACCGCCATTTCGTAGCCTTCGCGGCGCATGTTTTCCAGCAGGATGGTCAGGTGCAGTTCACCGCGACCCATCACTTCGAACACGCCTTCTTCGTCGGTCTCGCTCACACGCAACGCCACGTTGTGCTGCAGTTCCTTCTGCAGACGGTCCCACAGCTGGCGGCTGGTGACGAACTTGCCTTCGCGGCCCGCCAACGGGCTGGTGTTCACGCAGAAGTTCATGGTCAGCGTGGGCTCGTCCACCTTGAGCATGGGCAGCGGTGCCGGGTTGGCCGGGTCGGTCACGGTCACGCCGATGCCGATGTCGGCAATGCCGTTGATCAGCACGATGTCGCCCGGGCCTGCTTCCGTCACCTGCACGCGGTCCAGGCCGTGGAAGGTCAGCACGTTGTTGACGCGGCCCTTGATGGCTTTGCCGTCGGGACCTTCCATCACCAGCACGTCCATGGCGGGCTTGATGGTGCCCTGGCTGATGCGGCCCACGCCAATGCGGCCGACGAAAGTCGAGAAGTCGAGCGCGGAAATCTGCAGCTGCAGAGGGGCGGTCGGGTCGCCACTCTGGGCCGGTACGTGCTTGAGCACCGTGTTGAACAGGGCCGACATGTCCGGGCCCCACTGCTCACCAGGTGCACCCTCTTCCAGCGAGGTCCAGCCATTGATGCCGGAGGCGTAGACCACCGGGAAGTCGAGCTGCTCGTCGCTGGCGCCGAGCTTGTCGAACAGGTCGAAAGCGGCGTTGACGACCTTGTCGGGGTTCGCACCCGGCTTGTCGACCTTGTTCACGACCACGATCGGCTTCAGACCCAGGGCCAGGGCCTTCTTGGTCACGAAGCGGGTCTGGGGCATCGGGCCTTCCTGGGCGTCGATCAGCAGCACCACGCCATCCACCATGGAGAGCGCACGCTCGACTTCACCGCCAAAGTCCGCGTGGCCCGGGGTGTCGACGATGTTGATGTGCGTGCCTTCCCAGCTCACGGCGCAGTTCTTGGCCAGGATGGTGATGCCGCGCTCGCGTTCGATGGCGTTGTTGTCCATCACGGTGTCGACCACTTTTTCGTGGTCGGCGAAGGTGCCCGACTGGCGAAGTAGCTGGTCGACCATGGTGGTTTTGCCATGGTCAACGTGGGCGATGATGGCGATGTTTCGGATTTGTTTGCTCATAGTGCGGTTTCCAGGATTTGCTGTATTTCGGAGGGGCTCAGCAGTCGCCCCGGGATCAATTCGCCACCGACCGTATGGGCACTGCCCAGCAACACGGGGGGCAGCGGCGCATGGGCGGCCTCGGGCGCGGGGCCGAACACGGCCACACGCGCTTGGTCGGGCCAGGCGCCGCGGCGGCGCACGCCACTGAGGAAGCGCCCCGCATTCTCGGCATCCAGCGTCACGCCGGCATGGCCCACCAGCAGGGTCCGCACGGGCAGCAGGCGCGCCAGCCGCTCGGCCTCGCTGGCGGCTTCCAGCGCCTCCAGCGTGATGCACTGGCTGGCATCGAAAGGCCCGGTGGCAATGCGGCGCAGCAGGCTCAGGTGTCCGCCGCAGCCCAGCGCCTCGCCAATGTCTTCGCCCAGCGTGCGGATGTAGGTGCCCTTGCTGCAGTGCACGCGCAAGTGCAGTTGCGGGCTGTCACCGCCAAGCTGCATGTCTAGCAGCTCCAGATCGTGGATCACGACGTGGCGTGGTGCACGCTCGACGGTTTCACCGTCTCGCGCGTACTCATAAAGCGCTTTCCCGTCCTTTTTCAGGGCGCTGTGCATGGGGGGCACCTGCTCGATGGGGCCCATGAACCGGTCCAGCACCTCGACCACCTGCCCCGGCGTGCAGTTCACCTCGCGGGTTTCGATGATCTCGCCCTCGGCGTCCGCAGTGGCTGTCTTCTGACCCAGGCGAACGATGGTTTCGTAGGTCTTGTCGGCGTCCAGGTGGATCTGGCTGAACTTGGTGGCCGCACCGAAGCACAGGGGCAGAACCCCGGTGGCCAGTGGATCCAGCGTGCCCGTGTGCCCTGCTTTCTCGGCGCGCAGCAACCACTTGGCTTTTTGCAAGGCCTGGTTGCTGGAGAGACCCAGCGGCTTGTCGAGCAGCAACACCCCATGCACAGGGCGCCGCTGCACCCGTGTGCGTGGCGCGTGCATGGTCAGTCTTCCTTGGCCCGGGACGACACGGCCTTGGCGATCAGCGCATTCATGTCGGCGGCGCGCTCGGTGGTGCGGTCGAACACGAAGTGCAGCGTGGGCACCGTGTGGATGTGCAGCCGTTTGAACAGGCCGCTGCGAAGGAAGCCGGCTGCCGTGCTCAGGCCGGCCAGCGTTTCCTCAGGATTGCCCGTGAGCAAGCTGAAGAACACCTTGGCATGGGCGTAGTCGGGCGTGACCTCCACCGCGTTGATGGTGACCATGCCCACCCGCGGGTCCTTGAGCTCGCGCGCGATCAGCTCGGTCAGATCGCGCTGGATCTGATCGGCCACGCGGAAGCCGCGGTTGGGTGTGGATGACTTCTTGCGGGTTGCCATGGTGCTTGTGCTTTCCGTGCTCGCTTACAGCGTACGGGCCACTTCCTTGACCTCGAAGAACTCCAGCTGATCACCTTCTTTGATGTCGTTGTAGTTCTTGAGCTTGATACCGCACTCGAAGCCTTCTTTGACTTCGCGCACATCGTCCTTGAGGCGCTTGAGCGTGTCGATCTCGCCGGTGTAGATCACCACGTTCTCGCGCAGCAGGCGGAAGTGCGCGTTGCGGTTGACCATGCCCGAGGTGACCATACAGCCAGCGACGGTACCGATCTTGGACGCCACGAACACGGTGCGGATCTCGGCCGAGCCGATGACCTCTTCGCGCTTCTCGGGTGCCAGCATGCCGGACATGGCCGCCTTCAGCTCGTCCACGGCGTCGTAGATGATGTTGTAGTAGCGCAGGTCGACGTCGTTGCCCTCCGCCAGCTTGCGTGCACCCACGTCGGCGCGCACGTTGAAGCCGATCACGACCGCCTTGGAGGCAATCGCCAGGTTGACGTCGCTCTCGCTGATACCACCCACGCCGGCAAACACCAGCTGGACTTTGACTTCATCGGTCGAGAGCTTGAGCAGCGAGGCGGCCAGCGCCTCCTGCGAACCCTGCACGTCGGCCTTGACGATGATCGGCAGCACCTTGACCTCGCCCGCCGACATGTCGGAGAACATGTTCTCCAGCTTGGCGGCCTGCTGCTTGGCCAGTTTGGTGTTGCGGAACTTGCCGGCACGGTAGGTGGCGATCTCGCGAGCGCGGCGCTCGTCGGTCATCACCATGAAGTCGTCGCCGGCCTGCGGCACTTCGGACAGGCCTTGAATCTCCACCGGAATCGACGGTCCGGCCGACTTGATCGGTTTGCCGTTTTCGTCGAGCATGGCGCGCACACGGCCGGAGGTCTGACCCACCAGCACCACGTCGCCGGTCTTGAGCGTACCGCTCTGCACCAGCACCGTGGCCACAGAACCGCGGCCCTTGTCGAGGCGGGCCTCGATCACCAAGCCCTTGGCCATGGCGTCCACCGGCGCCTTGAGTTCCAGCACTTCGGCCTGCAGCAGCACCTGTTCCAGCAGGGCGTCCACGCCTTCACCGGTCTTGGCCGACACGCCCACGAAAGGCACGTCACCACCGAATTCTTCCGGTACCACTTCTTCGGCCACCAGCTCGGAACGCACGCGCTCCAGGTTGATGCCGGGCTTGTCGATCTTGGTCAGGGCCACGACCATGGGCACACCGGCCGCCTTCGCGTGCTTGATGGCTTCCTTGGTCTGGGGCATGACGCCGTCGTCGGCGGCGCACACCAGAATCACGATGTCGGTGGCCTGGGCACCGCGGGCACGCATGGCGGTGAACGCCTCGTGACCCGGGGTGTCGAGGAAGGACACCATGCCGCGCGGGGTTTCCACGTGGTACGCACCAATGTGCTGCGTGATGCCGCCGGCTTCGCCCGCCGCCACCTTGGCGCGGCGGATGTAGTCCAGCAGCGAGGTCTTGCCGTGGTCAACGTGACCCATCACCGTCACCACAGGGGCTCGCGGCAGCAGTTCGGCCTGTTGCTGGGTCGAATCGTCATCCGTGAAGGCTTCCGGATCGTCGAGAGCCGCGACCACTGCCTTGTGACCCAGTTCTTCCACCACGATCATGGCGGTGTCCTGGTCCAGCGGCTGGTTGATCGTGACCATCTGACCCAGCTTCATCAGCTGCTTGATGACCTCGGAGGACTTCAGGCTCATCTTGTGCGCCAGCTCGGCCACCGTGATGGTCTCCGGCACGTGCACTTCGATGACCTTGGTCTCGGTGGGCGCAACGAAGTTGCTCTGCCCGCCGTCACGTGAATCGCGGTCGCCACGGCGGCCGCTGCCGCCGCGCGGGCCGCCGCGCCAGCTGGAGCGACCGGCGCTCGTGTCGCCGCGGGTTTTGATTTCTTTCTTCTTGGCTGCGTCGTCCTTCCAGGTCGACGACAGGTTCTCGGACTTGACCTCCTTCTTGCCCGCGACGCCAGGCGCAGCAGGAGCGGTGGTGGCCGCCGGCTTGCCCGGTGTGCCGGCAGGCTTGTGCAGCGTGCCCTTGAGACCGGCCTTGGGATCAGGCGCTGGCTCGGGCTTCTTGGCCACCAGAGTCCGAGCGGGAGCGGCCATCATCGCGCGGATGTTGGCGGCTTCTGCCTCAGCCTTGCGACGGCGCTCGATGAGGTCCTGCGCGCGCAGTTCCTCGGCGCGCTTGGCTTCCGCGTTTTTGTCCGCGAGTGCCCGGGCCACGGATTCGCGCTCCAGTGCCGTGTTTTTGTCCTGCGCGCGCTTGGCCGCTTCGGCCGCCAGCGTCTCCGCACTCGGTGCACTGGGCGGCTCGGTGGCCACTGCGCTCTTGGCCTTGGCTTCGGCGGCTGCTGCGGCAGCGGCTGCTGCGGCGGCTGCCTGGGCCGCCTCTGCAGCCGCACGCGCCTTCTCCGCTTCTGCCTGACGCAGCTCCTCGGCTTCCCGGTCGCGTCGCTTCTGCGCCAGTTCCTCTTCCTGGCGGCGCAGCAGCTCGGCCTGGCGCCGTGCCTCTTCTTCGCGACGGCCCAGCTCGGCGGCATCCACCACAGGTGCTGCCGGTGCAGGCGCCTCCACGGGTTCTGGCACCACGACCTCGTCATCCCGCTTGATGAAGGTGCGCTTCTTGCGCACCTCCACCTGGATCGTGCGGGCACGGCCCGTGGCATCGGCTTGCTTGATTTCGGACGTGGACTTCTTCACGAGCGTGATTTTCTTGCGCTCGCCACCCGCCGTGCCGTGGCTGGCCTTGAGGTGGCCCAGCAGCCTCTGCTTGTCGGACTCCGAGATGGGGTCGGCTCCGGATGTCTTGGGCACGCCTGATGCAGAGAGCTGCTCCAGCAAAAGGGACGTGGGTTTGTTCAGTTCAGCAGCCAATTCGGCGACGGTGGTACTGGTCATAGGTTCTTTTCTCCGCTGGGGCCTCCGCTGTCAGGTCGTGGGTTGCGCTTCATCACCGGAAAACCAGTGAGCGCGGGCCAACATGATCAGTGCAGTGGCCTCTTCAGGCGTCTGTCCGGTGATGTCGGTCAACTCGTCGGTGGCCAGGTCGGCCAGTTCGTCGCGGGTGTGGATCCCGCCGTCGGCCAGCTTGGCCACCAGTTCCTGCGTCACGCCGTCGAGTTCCCGCAGGTCCTGCGACACCTCTTCGACGCTCTCTTCACGGGCGATTTCCATCGTCAGCAAGGCATCCTTGGCGCGGGTGCGCAGTTCGTTGACGGTTTCTTCGTCAAAGGATTCGATCTCGAGCATTTCCTGCAGCGGCACGTAGGCCACCTCTTCCAGACTGGTGAAGCCTTCCTCGATGAGGATGTCGGCGATTTCCTGGTCGACGTCCAGCTTGGCCATGAACACCTTGCGGATGCCGTCGGCTTCTTCGGCCTGCTTCTGGGCCGATTCATCGGCGGTCATGATGTTGATGCGCCAGCCGGTCAGTTCGGCAGCGAGGCGCACGTTCTGGCCACCACGCCCGATGGCGATGGCGAGGTTTTCCTCGTCCACCACCACGTCCATGGCGTGGCGCTCTTCGTCCACCACGATCGACTGTACGTTGGCCGGTGCCAGGGCACCAATCACGAACTGGGCTGGGTCTTCGCTCCACAGCACGATGTCCACGCGCTCGCCAGCGAGTTCATTGGTGACGCCGTTGACACGGGAACCCCGCACACCGACACAGGTGCCGATGGGGTCGACGCGCTTGTCAAAGGTCTGCACGGCGATCTTGGCGCGAGAGCCTGGATCGCGGGCGCAGGCCTTGATCTCCAGCAGTCCCTGTTCGATTTCGGGCACTTCCTGGCGGAACAACTCGATCATGAACGCGGGCGCCGAGCGCGACAGCAGGATGGGAGCGCCCCGCAGCGTCAGGTCCACCTCCATGATCATGGCGCGCACGCGATCGCCGGTGCGGAAGTTTTCCTTCGGGATCATCTCGCTGCGCTTCAGGCGCCCTTCGACCCGGCCGCTCTCGACGATGAGATCACCCTTGTCCATGCGCTTGACCGTGCCCACGAAGATCTTGTCGCCACGCGACATGAAGTCGTTCAGGAGCATTTCGCGCTCGGCATCGCGGATCTTCTGCAGGATCACCTGCTTGGCCGCCATGGCGCCAATACGGCCGATGGGCACGCTCTCCACCGGCTTCTCGATGAAGTCACCCTCCTCGATATCGGCGAGCTCCTCGCGCGCATCGGTCAGCAGTTCTTCTGCATCCGGGTTCTGCAGGCCAGCCTCGTCGGGCACCACGAGCCAGCGACGAAAAGTCTCGTACGCCCCGGTGTCCGGGTCCATGGACACACGGATGTCCACTTCACCCTTGTAGAGTTTCTTGGTGGCCGAGGCCAATGCCAGCTCGACCGCACCGAGAACAACGTCGCGCTCGACATTCTTCTCGCGCGAGATGGCATCAATCAGCATCAACATTTCGCGATTCATTTACTCGCCCACCTTTCCGGATATCTTTTTCAACACAATTGTCTTCATTCGTTTACACGCAGTGCGCGGTCAATCGGGGGTCGCCTCGCCGTGGGCCTGACGGCCCTTGAAATTCACAATGGGTGCCAGACGGGCCTGCTGGACATCGGCCAGCGTGAAGCACAGGGCTTGCAGCGGCGGCGCCACCCGCTTCTTGCTCACGCGCTGCCCCGGCTTGGGTTCGGGCGCATCGCTCCAGACCACCTGCCACTGCACCCCATCTTCGGCCCGTTCCAGCGTGCCGCGAAATTTCTTGCGATTGGCCGCCACATCGGCGCCGGTGACGCCGATCGGCGCCTTCAGGGTGATGTCCACCACATGGCCCGCGAAGCGGACGTAATCGATCTCGCGCCGCAGCGGCCTGTCGATACCCGGCGAGCCCACCTCCAGCCGCCGGTATTCCAGGCCCTCCACCTCCAGCAGGTACTGCAACTGCCGCGTGATTTTTTCACAATCTTCCACGGTCACGAAGCGTTCCACGGCAACCTGCCCCTCGGCGGGTGGCGCCCACGGAAGGTCGATGGTGACCCGAAGCAAACCACCCGCGGAACGCTCGAGGTCCACAAGGTCAAAACCCAGTCCGGTGACGGTTTGCTCTACGGTTTCTTGCCAGGCCATCGTGTGTGGTATCTGCCCTAAGGGTTTGGGTGGGGGTAAAAGCGTTCGGCCAAAAAAAATGGGCCGGTAGTAACCCGCCCATTTGGTCGTGAAGCAAGCATTGTACTGTGTCTATTGCCCGGTTTGCAAGAATCCCGATCAGCAGGAGGCACCAGCCGCCATTCAGAGGCCCAAAGCCCACTGAATGACGTTCTTGGCCAGGAAACCCAGCATGCCAAAGGACAGCACCAGAAAAAGAATGAAGGTGCCGAACTTGCCGGCTTTGGATTCCAGGGCCAGGTTGAGCACGATGAACAACATGTACAGGACGAAGGCGCCAACCCCGAAGGTGAGTCCGAACTGGGCAATCTGGCCCTCGGTGTAGCCAAAAAGGGTGGTTTCCATGGAGGAGAAGGGGCCTGTTCAGGCCAGCTGCCTGAACGACGACGAACCGGACGCCGGCCGGTTGATGAGGTCGCAGTAGGCATGCCAGCTGGCATGGGCAATGATGGGAATCAGGACAACGAGGCCGAGCAGTGCCGTGAGCATCCCCACAGCGGCCAGCGCGGTGATCACGAGTGCCCAGAGTGCCATGGGAATCGGATGGTTGGCCACGGCGCGCCAGCTTTCCGCCACGGCCATGCTCACAGGTACCGTGGTATCGACCAGCATGGGCAAGGCCACGACGGTGGAGGCGAACACCGGAGCGGCGAGCAAGGCCCCCAGCAAGAGCCAGACTTCAAACAGGCCCAGCTCGCGCACGAGCACCACATGGCGCAGAAAGTCCAGCGGCTTGTGAATCGGCTCGGGTGACCATAGGGTGATGAGCCCGGCCGAGGTGAGCACCCAGCCGGTACCGGCCAGACCGAGCAGCAAGCCGAAGCGCACCAGCCGTCCGTCGCCCGAACGCCAGAGCTGTACCACCTCTTTCATGCCGACGCAACGCCCGCTGTTGCACGCACGACTGACGTGATACAGGCCGGTGGCCAGGATGGGCGCAACGATGAGAAAGCCGGAAAACGCGCCGGCGAGCAACCAGAATTCGTCACGTGCCAGCCACAGCAGCAGCCACCCGAACAGCGTGAGCAACACGCCGTGCAGCAGGCCGGGCACCGGGTTGCGACGCAGGTCCGCCCAGCCCAGCGCCAGCCACCTCAAGGGTGACGTCAGCGTGACGGGGGCGGGTGCGGGAACAGAAAGCCGGACGTTCATGTAAGGATCCTGAGGCAGTGGAGAGACCCGCCTCAGGCTGTCGGGAGGACGACGGATTTATACCTGCCGCTGCCTGAAGGTCGGTTGACAAATATCAAGCATAGCCCGATAGGGCCTGAACCGCTCAGGCCGCGGCCTGAACCAGGGCGCGGGTGTACGGGTGGCCGGGCGACTGCAGCACCTGGTCGACCGTACCGTGCTCGAGCACCAGCCCGTCCTTCATCACCAGCACGGTATGGGCCATGGCGCAGATGACGTCCACGTCGTGGGTGATGAGCAGGTAGCTCAGCCCGCGCTCGCGCTGCAGGCGTTGCAACAGGGCGAGCACCTGCTTCTGTACCGTCACGTCCAGGGCACTGGTGGGTTCGTCCAGCACCAGCACCTGCGGGCCCACGATGAGTGCGCGGGCAATGGCCAGGCGCTGACGCTGTCCCCCGGAGAACTCGTGTGGGTAGCGCTGCAGCCAGTCGCCGCCCTGGGCTGGGTTCTGGATCAGGCCCACGTCGGCCAATGCGGTCACCACGCGTTCGCGGCGCTGCGCCTCGTTCAACGAGGGCTCGTGCACCAGCAGGCCCTCGCCCACGATCTGCTCCACCGTCATGCGGGGTGAGAGGGATGAAAAGGGGTCCTGGAACACGACCTGGATACGCTGGCGCAGGGCCCGGGCACTGCCGTTCTGCGCCGCCTGTCGCCAGTCGGTGCCGGTCACGCTCAGCCGCCCCTGGTGGGGCAGCAGGCCCAGCGCAGCCAGTGCCAGCGTGGACTTGCCGGAGCCCGACTCGCCGATGACGCCCAGGGTCTGACCCGGCAGCAGGTCCATGTCGGCACCCTGCACGGCGACGTATTCGCCCTTGCGGAACCACCCCTTCAGGCCCGGCAGGGGCACCGGGTAGCTCACGCGCAGCGCCCGCGCCTGCAACACCGGCACGGCGTCGGCAGTCCGGTCGGTCACTTCCACCACCTGGCGGTCGGGCTTGCTGGCCAGCAGTTTCCGGGTATAGGCGTGAGCGGGCTCGGCGAACACGTCGGTCACCGTGCCCTGCTCCACCAGATGGCCGCGCTCCATCACGGCCACCCGGTCGGCGAAACGTCGCACGAGATTCAGATCATGCGTGATCAGCAGCACGGCCATGCCATGCTGGCGCTGCAGATCCGACAGCAGGTCCAGGATCTGCCCGCGCAGGCTCACATCCAGCGCCGTGGTGGGTTCGTCCGCCAGCAAAAGCTTGGGCTGACTGGCCAGGGCCATGGCGATCATGGCGCGCTGGCGCTGGCCGCCACTGAGCTGGTGTGGAAAGGCCCCGGCGCGGCGGGCTGGTTCGGGGATGCCGGTGGAGGCGAGCAGCTCCACCGTGGCCGCCCGGGCCTGCGCCACCGACAGGCCTTTTTTGAGCTGCAGCACCTCGCCGATCTGGTCACCCACGGTGTAGAGCGGGTTCAGCGCCGTCATGGGCTCCTGAAAGATGATGGCGACCTCGTCACCGCGCACGCCGCGCAGCTGGTGTTCGCTCATCTTCAGCAGGTCGCGCCCCTGCAAAAATGCCGAGCCGCTGACCTCGGCGTTGTGCACCAGCCGCAGCAGCGACAGGGCCGACACCGTCTTGCCCGAGCCTGATTCGCCCACCAAGGCCAGCTTTTCGCCCGCGTGGATGGAAAAGTCGATGCCGTGCACCACGGCGTTGCCGCCAAAGGCCACGCGCAGGCCGCGCACGTCCAGCAGCGCGTTCATCGGTGCACTCATGCGTCCTGCTTTCTCGGGTCCAGCGCGTCCCGCAGGGCGTCACCCATGAAGGTGAGCAGCAGCAGCGTGATGACCAGCACCGCAAAAGTGGACATGGAAATCCACCACGCGTCGATGTTGTTCTTGCCCTGGCTCAGCAGCTCGCCCAGCGAAGGCGTCCCCGGCGGCACGCCCAGACCCAGGAAGTCCAGCGAGGTCAGCGCCAGAATGGCCGCGCTCATTCGGAACGGGAGGAAGGTGACGACCGGCGTGAGGCTGTTGGGTAGCACATGACGCCAGATGATCTGCCCGTTGCTCAGGCCCAGGGCGCGGGCGGCGCGCACGTAGTCGAGCTGGCGGTTGCGCAGGAACTCGGCCCGCACGTAGTCGCTCAGGCCCATCCAGCCGAACAGGCTCAGCAGGACCAGCAGCAGGCTGATGCTGGGTGCGAACACGGCCGAGAAGATGATCAGCAGGTACAGCTCGGGCATGGAACCCCACACCTCGATGAAGCGCTGAAAGGCCAGGTCGGTTTTGCCGCCGAAGAAGCCCTGGATGGCGCCGGTGATCACGCCCAGCAGCACGCCCACCACGGTGAGCGCCAACGCGAAGAGCACGCTGACCCGAAAGCCGTAGATCAGCTGGGCCAGCAGGTCACGCCCGCGGTCGTCCGTGCCGAGCCAGTTCGCCCGGGTGGGCGGCGACGGGTTGGGCGACTCGGCAAAATAATTCAGCGTTTTCGGACCGTAGGTGTTGGGCGCATAGACCGCCCAGTTGTTGCCGCGGGTGATCTGCTCCCGGATGAACGGATCCAGGTAATCGGTGGTGGTCTCGAAATCGCCACCAAACACGGTTTCGGGATAGTCCTTCACCAGCGGAAAGTAGGTCTGCCCCTCGTAGCGCACGATCAGCGGACGGTCGTTCGACAGCACTTCGGCAAACAGGCTGGACACGACCAGCACACAGAAGAGCACCAGGCTCCAGTAGCCCAGGCGGTTGCGCCGGAAACGCTGCCAGGCGCGGCCAGAAGGGGATCGCGAGGTGGTCATGCGAGGCACACCTCATCCAGGGCGCCCGTGGGACCGGCTTCGTCGGGCCACAGGGCGCGTCCCCCCTCAGGGGGGAAGTCGCGAAGCGGCGCAGAGAGGTTAGTCATACTTCACCCGGGGGTCCACCCAGACGTAGCACAGATCGGAAATCAGCTTGGTGAACAGCCCGATCAGTGTGAACAGGAACAGGGTGCCCAGCACCACGGGATAGTCCCGCCGGATCACGCTCTCGAAACTCAGCAGACCCAGCCCGTCGAGCGAGAAGAGGGTCTCGATCAGCAGCGAGCCCGCAAAGAAGGCGCCGATGAACGCGGCTGGGAAGCCGGTGACGATGGGGATCAGTGCGTTGCGAAAAATGTGCTTCCACAGCACCTGGCGCTCGCTCAGGCCCTTGGCTCGCGCGGTCATCACGTACTGCTTGCGGATTTCCTCCAGGAAGGCGTTCTTGGTGAGCATGGCCGTCACGGCAAAGCTGCCCAGCACCATGGCCGTGACCGGCAGGGTGATGTGCCACAAATAGTCGACGATGCGCGCGCCCCAGCTCAGTTCTTCCCAGTTGGACGAGGTGAGCCCGCGCAGCGGAAACCACTGCAGCTGACCGCCAAAGATCACCAGCAGCGCCACGCCCAGCACAAAGCCCGGAATGGCATAGCCCACCAGCACCAGCAGTGTGGTGACGAGGTCGAAGCGGCTGCCTGCCCGCACCGCCTTGGCCACGCCCAGCGGCACGGCCACCAGGTAACTGATGAAGAAGGTCCACAGGCCCAGGCTGATGGACACCGGCAGCTTCTCAATGATCAGCTCGGACACGGCCTTGTTCTGGAAGAAGCTGGTGCCCAGATCGAAACGGGCGAACTGCCCGATCATCTGGAAGAAACGCTCGTGGGCCGGCTTGTCGAAGCCGTACAAGGCTTTGATCTGCTCCAGCCGCTGCGGGTCCACGCCCTGCGCGCCCCGGTAAACGGAGCCGCCCTCGGCCGCCCCGCCCTGCCCCGTCCGCGCCTCGGCCAGGTACTGCTCGACCGGCCCGCCCGGCACGAACTGAATCACCACGAAGGTGAGCAGCAGCACCCCGAACAGCGTCGGGATCATCAGCAGCAGGCGTTTGAGTATGTAGACCCACATAAAAGCGATGTTTTAACCGATCAGTGCACGCCAGCCGAAAGCCGTGTCCCACCCAGAACATCGCGGAACTGGCTTTGCCAGGCCGCAGATGTTGCCCCCTTGAGGGGGCTGAGGACTGCGGCTCCCAGCGTGCCTGCGCAGGCTTGGCCAGACCGAAGAGGCATTGGCTCTGACGATGCCGCGGCCTGCAAGGCACGCGCGAAGCGCGGCGCGGGGGGGCTTCACCTTGACCACCAGGTGTCGATGGCCCAGGTCTCGCCCGCCGCGTAGGGTGGCATCGACTCGGGACGGGCCAGCCGGCGCGCGTTGTAGACCATGCGGTGCGTGGTCGCGGACCACTGGGGCACCAGCACATGGCTGTGGCCGATGATCCGGTCCAGCGCGCGGCAAGCGGCCAGAAATTCGGGCTGCGTGGCGGTATTGCTCATGCGAGCGATCAGCGCGTCCACCGCCGGGCTGGCGACGCCGGCGAAGTTGCCAGAGTCCTCTGTTTTCGCGGCTTCGCTGCCAAATAGGTCGGCGTACTCGGTGCCCGGGTTGTGCGTGCCGCCATAGGCAATGGAAATGATGTCGAAATCGAAATTGCGCAGGCGCTGCTGGTACAGCGCGAAATCGACCGGGCGAAAGCGCAGCTCGATGCCCAGCTTCTCCAGGTTGCGCGCCCAGGGCGTGACCACGCGGGCGCCGGTTTCGGCGCTGTCCAGGTATTCCAGCACCAGCGGGCGACCCTGGGCGTTGCGCAGCTGGCCGCCCTGCACCGACCAGCCCGCTTCGCGCAGCAGCGCCTGGGCGCGGCGCAGGTTGCCGCGCAGAGACGACTCACCGTCGGTGCGTGGCGGCACATGGACCGGGCCGAACACGGCGGGCGGGAGCTGGGCGCGCCATGGTTCCAGCAGCGCCTGCTCGGCGGGCGCCGGCGTGCCCGTGGGTGCGCAGTCGGTGTTGCCGAACAGACCCTGAACGCGCTGGTAGGCGCCGTAGAACATCTGCCGGTTCATCCACTCGTAATCCATTGCCAGGCCCAACGCCTCGCGCACGCGGATATCGTCCAGCGGGGGGCGCCGCGTGTTGAGCACATAGCTCTGGAAACCGGTGGGCAGCCGGTGGGTGAACTCGGCCTTGACCAGCTCGCCAGAATCGAAGCGTTTGCCGGTGACGCGGCGCGCCCAGTCGCCGGCCGAGAAGAAACGCATGAGGTCGAACTCACCCGCCTTCAGTGCTTCCAGCCGGGCCGTGCTGTCCTTGTAGATCTTGACGACGATGCGATCGAAATTGGCGCTGCCGCGGCGCACCGGCAGGTCGCGCGCCCAGTAGTTGGGGTCGCGCACGTAGGTGATGTCTTTGCCGAAGCGCACCGGGCCGATCTTGTAAGGCCCGCTGCCGATCGGCAGGTCCATCACCACCTGGTCGAAGGTCTTGCGTTGCCCGGTTTTGGGGTCCACGCTGTCGCCCCAGGCCCGGCTGAACACCGGCAGGCCACCCACCGTGAGCGGCAGTTCGCGGTTGGCCTGGCGGAAGCGGTAGCGCACGGTGCGCTCGCCCAGCACGTCGATGCCGGCCACGTCCTGCAGGATGGTCTTGTAGGCGGGCGACGTGTAGGGCCCCATGAGCGTGTCGAAGCTGTGCTTCACGTCGGCGGCGAGCACCGGGTCGCCGTTGTGGAAGCGGGCGTTGGGCCGCAACCGGAACGTAACCGACAGGCCATCGGGTGCCGCCGTCACGTCTTCGGCCAGCAGCCCATAGCCCGCGCCTGTTTCGTCCAGTGCACCGGTCAGGAGCGTGTCGAACATCAGGTTCGACAGGTAGGCGGGCGCACTGCCCCGCAGGGTGAAGGGGTTGTATTTGTCGAAGGTGGAGGTGCGCAGGTTGCTCACCAGCCGCAGTTCGCCGCCCTTGGGCGCGTCGGGGTTGACGTAGCCGAAGTGCGTGAAGTTCTCGGGGTATTTCAACGTGCCCCAGAGCGCATAGCCGTGGGCGGCCCAGGCCGCGGAACTCAGCACCAGTGAAACCAGCAACACACCGGCCTGGATCAGGCGGGAGCGTGAGTGGGATCGTGGTGGGCGCATGCGACAATTCTGCTGGAATTTTCTTTGGAGATTGAACAATGGGTTTTCTAGCCGGCAAAAAACTGCTGATCACGGGCGTGCTGTCCAACCGCTCCATTGCCTACGGCATTGCCCGGGCTTGCCACCAGCAGGGTGCCGAACTCGCGTTCAGCTACGTCGGCGAGCGCTTCAAGGACCGCATCACCGAATTCGCAGCCGACTTCGACTCGAAGCTGATCTTTGACTGCGACGTGGGCGACGACGCACAGATCGCGCAACTGTTCACCGACCTCTCGCAGGTCTGGCCCACGTTCGACGGCTTCGTGCACAGCATCGGATTTGCGCCGCGTGAAGCTATTGCTGGCGACTTTTTGGAAGGCCTGTCACGCGAGAACTTCCGCATTGCGCACGACATCAGCGCCTACAGCTTCCCCGCGATGGCCAAGGCGGCACTGCCGATGCTGAACGAAAAATCGGCCCTGCTGACGCTGACCTACCTGGGCGCGCTGCGCACGGTGCCCAACTACAACACCATGGGCCTGGCCAAGGCCAGCCTGGAAGCCTCGGTGCGCTACCTGGCCGAAGCGCTCGGCCCCAAGGGCATGCGCGTCAACGGCATCAGCGCCGGGCCCATCAAGACGCTGGCGGCCAGCGGCATCAAGGACTTCGGCAAGCTGCTCGGCATGGTGGCCAGCGCGTCGCCGCTGCGTCGCAACGTGACCATCGAAGACGTGGGCAACGTCGCGGCCTTCCTGATGTCGGACCTGGCGTCCGGCGTGACCGCCGAGATCACCTACGTGGATGGCGGTTTCAGCCACACCGCTGGCGTCAGCCGCGACAGCGACTCGGTGGCCTGATCCACCGCTGACCCGCACATGACAGGGCCGACATGATCTTTTCGTCGGCCGGTCCGCACCAGGAACCCGCCGGGTGGCTCACCCGGCGCGCCGTACTGGGTGCCCTGCTCGCAACGGCGTTCACGCTGCCGGCCGCTTCTGTGCTGGCAGACCCGGCCCCGGCCCTGATGCGGGCACAGGTCTACCGCCCGGGCGTGGCGTTGACCGATTACTGGATCAGCGAGAAATTTGACGGCTTGCGGGGCTACTGGGATGGGCAGCGCCTGCTCACCCGGGGCGGCGAGACGGTGCACGCGCCGGCCTGGTTCACCGCCGGCTGGCCTGCCCACCCCATGGACGGTGAGCTGTGGGCCGGGCGTGGCCGCTTTGAGCAGGCTTTGTCCACGGTGCGCCAGCAGACGCCGGACGAAGCGGCCTGGCGTCAGATGCGCTATATGGTGTTTGACTTGCCCGCACATCCGGGCATTTTCGACGAGCGCATCAGCGCCTATCAGACGGTCGTGGCGCGGCTCCAGCGGCCCTGGGTGATGGCGGTCGAACAGACGCGCGGCACCACGCATGACGAACTGATGACGCGCCTGGACGAGGTGGTGAAGCGCGGTGCCGAAGGCCTGATGCTGCACCGTGGCGATGCGCGATACCGTGCCACGCGCAGCGACAACCTGCTCAAGGTGAAAACCCACGAAGACGCTGAAGCCCGCGTCATTGCCCACCTGCCCGGTAAAGGAAGGCATGCGGGGCGCCTCGGCGCTCTCTGGGTGGAAAACCCTGAGGGCGTGCGGTTCAGCTTGGGCACCGGCTTCACCGATGCCCAGCGGGACCAGCCGCCCCCGGTGGGGGCTTGGGTCACCTACCGCTTTCGTGGCCTGCACGGCAGCGGTATCCCGCGTTTCGCCAGCTTCGTGCGGCAACGCGACGTGGCGGAATTTCACCCCCCTGCGCCTTCAACTGGCAGTGGCGTGGCCTCTGGCGTCACCCGGTGAAGACACGCTGAGGAACGCCTCGGCTGACCGTCAGGCGCTGGCCTGGCTGACCTGACGCAGATGGCTGTACAACTGGTCTTTCAGGAGAAGCTTTTCTTTTTTCAGCCGCTCGATTTCGATCTGCGAACCCGGCTCGATGTGCTTTTCCTTGTTCAGGATCAGCTGGTCGAGCGCGTTGTGCTTCTCGAACAAGCGGGTGAAATGCTGGTCATGTCCCTTGAGTCGGGTGATGAGGTCGCGAAATTCAGGAAACATCGGTGCTCCTTGCTGGTCAGCCAGTGAGCACCGCAGGGTAACCGCTCAAGCCGTCCGAACGCAATCCGCAAAGTAAGACTTGCGTCCATCCACGTCTTTCACCTCGACCAGGCCGTGGATGTCGGTCTCGAATCCCGGGCACAGCGTGTTGAACTCGCGGGCGAACTTCAGGTAGTCGACGATCTTCTTGTTGAACACCTCACCCGGAATCAGCAGCGGAATGCCGGGCGGGTACGGCGTGACCAGGCTGGTGGTGATGCGGCCTTCCAGATCGTCGATCGGTACGCGCTCCGTGGTGCGCTGCGCGATGTGGGCGAACGCGTCGGTGGGCTTCATGGCCGGCGTCAGGTCGCTCAGGTACATCTCGGTGGTCAGGCGGGCGATGTCGTACTTCGCATAGAGGGCGTGCACATGCTGGCACAGGTCGCGCAGGCCCATCTGCTCGTAGCGCGGGTGCTTCTGACAGAACTCCGGCAGGATGCGCCACATCGGCTGGTTCTTGGCGTAGTCGTCCTTGAACTGCTGAAGCGCGGTCAGCAGCGTGTTCCAGCGGCCTTTGGTGATGCCGATGGTGAACATGATGAAGAAGCTGTAGAGACCGGTTTTCTCCACCACCACGCCGTGTTCGGCGAGGAATTTGGTGACGATCGAAGCCGGGATGCCGGTCTGCTCGAAGCGCCCGTCCAGGTTCAGGCCAGGCGTGACGATGGTCGCCTTGATCGGATCGAGCATGTTGAAGCCCGAGGCCATGTCGCCAAAGCCGTGCCAGTCCTTGTGCGTGGGCTGCTCGCCTTCGGCGGTGGCCGGGTGCGGGTTGAGCACCCAGTCGCTGGCAGCACCCATGCCCTCGTCGGCCAGATCATCAGGGCCCCACACTTTGAACCACCAGTCGTCGTCGCCGAATTCAGCGTCGATCTTGCGCATGGCGCGGCGGAAATCCAGGGCCTCGAAGATGCTCTCTTCCACCAGCGCCCGGCCACCGGGTGGCTCCATCATCGCCGCGGCCACGTCGCAGCTGGCGATGATGGCGTACTGCGGGCTGGTGCTGGTGTGCATCAGGTAGGCCTCGTTGAAGAGGTGGCGGTCCAGCTTCACGTTCTGCGAGTCCTGCACCAGCACATGGCTGGCCTGGCTGATGCCGGCCAGCAATTTGTGGATGGACTGCGTGGCGTACACCACCGATTCCATCGGCCGCGCCCGCTTCTTGCCCATGGCGTGGTAGTTACCGTAGAAGGGGTGGAAGGCCGCGTGCGGCAGCCAGGCCTCGTCGAAGTGCAGGTTGGCCACGTAGCCGTCGAGCATGCCCTTGATGGCCTCCGTGTTGTAGAGCACGCCGTCGTAGGTGGACTGCGTCAGCGTGAGCACCCGCGGCTTCACCGTGTCGGCGTCCACGCCGGCGAGCAGCGGGTTGGCGCGGATCTTGGCCTTGATGGCGTCGATCTCGAATTCGCTCTGCGGGATCGGGCCGATGATGCCGTAGTGGTTGCGCGTGGGCTTAAGGAAGACCGGTATGGCGCCGGTCATGATGATGCTGTGCAGGATCGACTTGTGGCAGTTCCGGTCCACCACCACCACGTCGCCCGGCGCCACCGTGTGGTGCCACACCATCTTGTTGCTGGTGCTGGTGCCATTCGTGACGAAGAAGCAGTGGTCGGCGTTGAAGATGCGGGCCGCGTTGCGCTCACTGGCGCCAATGGCGCCGTTGTGGTCGAGCAGCTGGCCCAGCTCTTCCACCGCGTTGCACACGTCGGCGCGCAGCATGTTCTCGCCGAAGAACTGGTGGAACATCTGGCCCACCGGGCTCTTCAGGAACGCCACGCCGCCGGAGTGCCCGGGGCAATGCCAGGAATACGAGCCGTCCTCGGCGTAGTCGAGCAGCGCCTTGAAGAACGGTGGCTGGATGCCTTCCAGGTAGCTCTTGGCCTCGCGGATGATGTGGCGCGCCACGAACTCCGGCGTGTCCTCGAACATGTGGATGAAGCCGTGCAGTTCGCGCAGGATGTCGTTGGGCAGGTGCCGGCTGGTCTTGGTTTCGCCGTAGATGTAGATCGGCACATCGGCGTTTTTCCAGCGCACTTCTTCGATGAACTTGCGCAGGTTCAGCACCACCGGGTCCAGATCGGCGCCGTGGCTGAACTCCTCGTCGTCGATTGACAGGATGAACGCGCTGGCACGGCTCTGCTGCTGAGCAAACTGGCTCATGTCGCCGTAGCTCGTGACGCCCACCACCTCGAAGCCTTCGGTTTCAATGGCCTGGGCCAGTGCGCGGATGCCCAGACCTGAGGTGTTCTCGGAGCGGAAGTCCTCGTCGATGATGACGATGGGGAAACGGAATTTCATGGCGATCTCCAGCCTTGCGAGGGGCTCACGGGTGGGGAAAAACGGTCTATCAGGGAAGACTGGGCTGCAATCGGCGCGGCGCAGGCGCGAAGTGTACGGAAATCACATCGACGGGCCGGGGCCGTGACAAGCTTTTGTCGCAGAATGTGGCGCTGGTCAGACATTCAACGCTACTCCATGGCTTAGGTGTCTCACCTCTCAAATTGTTCACGCTCAGGAGTGCCTATGTCGGATTCAACCGTGTGGTGGGTGCTCACCGGTTCGCTGGTGGCACTGGAACTGTTCTCCGGCACGTTTTATCTGCTCATGCTGGCCCTGGGCATGATGGCCGCTGCGCTGGCCGCCCATGCGGGTGCAGGCCTTCCCGCTCAACTGGTGAGCGCCGCCTTGGTGGGCTCGGCGGCGGTGGTGGTGTGGTATGTGGTGAAGCGACGTCGACCTGCCGACCCATCGGTGCGTGGCATGCGCAGTGTGAACCTGGACATTGGCGAAATCATCCAGGTGGACGAATGGTCTGCCGACGGCACCGCCAGCGTGAAATACCGCGGGGCACAGTGGCGTGTGATCCAGCGGCCGGGCAACGCCCCCATTCCCGGCACGTACCGGGTGGCGGAACTCGTGGGCAACCGCCTGCTGGTCGAAAAAGTCTGATCACAGCCCATCCACATCTTTGCGCCTTTGAACCCACCAAGAAAGACCTCGCCGCCATGGAAATCGCCATCCTCCTGTTTGTCGTCGCCGCCATCTTCATCACCCGCTCTGTCAAGGTCGTGCCGCAGCAGAATGCCTGGGTGGTCGAGCGGCTGGGCAAATACCATTCCTCACTGGCACCAGGCCTCAACATTCTGGTGCCCTTCATCGACAAGGTGGCCTACAAGCACAGCCTGAAAGAGATTCCGCTTGACGTCCCCAGCCAGGTCTGCATCACCCGCGACAACACGCAGCTGCAGGTGGACGGCATTCTCTATTTCCAGGTGACAGACCCCATGCGCGCCAGTTACGGTTCGTCCAACTACATCATGGCCGTGACCCAGCTAGCCCAGACCTCGCTGCGTTCGGTGATCGGCAAGCTCGAACTGGACAAAACCTTTGAGGAGCGCGACATCATCAACGCCCAGGTGGTCAACGCCATCGACGAAGCCGCGTTGAATTGGGGCGTGAAAGTGCTGCGCTACGAGATCAAGGATCTGACCCCGCCCGACGCCATCCTGCGCTCCATGCAGGCCCAGATCACCGCCGAACGCGAGAAGCGTGCCCTGATCGCCGCGTCCGAAGGACGGCGCCAGGAGCAGATCAACATCGCCACCGGCGAGCGCGAGGCTTTCATCGCCCGCTCGGAGGGCGAGAAACAGGCCGCCATCAACCAGGCGCAGGGAGAAGCCCAGGCCATCACCGAAGTGGCCAACGCGACAGCACTGGCCATCGAACGCGTGGCCGCTGCCATTCGCCAGCCCGGCGGCGAGCAGGCCGTGCAGCTCAAGGTGGCCGAGCGCGCCGTTGACGCTTACGGCAAGGTAGCCGCCGACGCCAACACCACCCTCATCGTGCCCAGCAACATGACCGAAGTATCGGCACTGATCACCTCGGCCATGAAGATGATCGGCAGCAGCAAGCCCGCCTGAGCCCAGCCCAGCACAGCATCCCTACCGCACCATGACCAACAACGTTCTGGGTGGCACCCTTGTGCCCTGCTCCTATGACCCCCTGACGGGCTTCTACCGCGACGGCTGCTGCCGGACAGACGAGGCCGACGCAGGCACCCATGTGGTGTGCGCTCGCGTCACCGCTGAGTTTCTGGCGTTTTCCCTCAGCCGCGGGAACGACCTGGTCACACCTCAGCCAGAGTGGCGCTTCGCCGGGTTGCGTCCCGGCGATCGCTGGTGCCTGTGCGTGCGGCGGTGGCTGGAAGCCCTTGACGCGGGCGCAGCGCCACCCGTCGTACTGGCGAGCACGGACGCCCGTGCACTGCAATATGTCGCGCTCGATGTGCTCCAGCGACACGCATGGTCCGGGACGGGTAGTGGCGCCTCGGCCAGCTGACGGTGTGCAAACATTGATGCGTCGCCGCCCGGGACGACTTGTTTCGCCTGCTACAATGCGAGGCTTCGGAGAGGTGGATGAGCGGTTTAAGTCGCACGCCTGGAAAGCGTGTGTGGGTTTATCCCCACCGCGGGTTCGAATCCCGCCCTCTCCGCCAAAATGAGTCTCAGCGCTTCCCGCAGCGTCTCGACAGACCCCCCAAAAGCCCTGTTTCCTCAGTGAAACAGGGCTTTTTTGTTTCCGGTCGTCCTGTAACGGTTCTTGCAGGCCCGTGTTTGATGTTGGTATGGTTGTGGGTAGTCTGGGAGCCACCGTGTTGGTATCTCCCGTACAACGAGGATGATCATGGCACTGACGGACACAGCCATACGATCAAGCAAACCTCGGGAAGCCATGCACAAGCTCGGCCAGCTGCGAGATGGCGGCCGTCAGACCTTCGCGTACGCCGAGCGAGCCGGCGTTGATGGGCGGGTTGTGGATCTCGATCAGCAGCACATCGCCGATCACTTGGGTGCGAACCATGGTCATGGAAAAAACTCGTTGAAAAAGTCAGTCAATGCGCAGCGCGACCTTGCCGAACTGGGCGCCAGATTCGAGTCGGTCCAGCGCGGCGTGCACCTGGTCCAGCGGGTATTCGCTGTCGATCACGGGCTTGAGGCCGGTGCGCTGCACGAAGGCCAGCAGATCGCGGAACTCATTGAAGTCGCCCAACGTAGAACCCAGGATCTGCAGCTGGCGGATGAAGATGCGGCGCAGGTCGGCCGGCGGCTGGTCGCCAGTGGTCGCGCCGCAGGTGACAAGGCGCCCGCCGCGCACCAGCGACTTCATGGCCGAAGCCCACACCGCCTGGCCCACGTTCTCGAACACCACGTCCACGCCGCGGCCGTCAGTGGCGGCCATCACGGCCTTCGCCACATCCTGCGTGCGGCCGTTGATGGCGTGGTCCGCGCCCATGGCGAGCGCCCGTTCGAGCTTGGCGTCGTCGCGCGAGGTCACGATCACACGCGCACCACTGAGCTTGGCCAGCTGCAGCGCCGCCAGCGACACCCCGCCGCCGATACCGAACACCAACACCGTCTCCCAAGGCTTGAGTTGTGCCTTGGTGAACAGCATGCGCCAGGCGGTCAGGTGATTCACGCCCAACGCCGCGGCCTCGATGAACGACAGGCCCTCGGGCAGCGGGAACACGTTGCCGGCGGGCAGGCTGACGTACTGGGCAAAGGTGCCGTCGCGGTGTTCGCCCAGCAGGCTCATGCGCACGCACAGCACGCCCTCGCCGCGCTGGCAGAACTCGCAGCGCCCGCAAGCAATGCCGGGGTGAAGCACCACGCGCTGACCGGGTCTGAGCAGCGTCTCGTCGGCATCGACCTCGTCCACTGTACCGGCACCGTCCAGGCCCATGATCTGCGGCAGCTGGTGGGTGATGCCCGCACCGCTGTCGCGCATGTAGAGATCGACCCGGTTGACCGTGGCAGCGTGCAGGCGCACCCGTACGTGGCCAGTGGAACGGACGGGCAAGGGGCGCTCGCCCACCGTCACCACTTCGTTGCCGCCGTGCCCGTGGATGCACGCGGCCTTCATGTTCTTGTTCATGCCAGATTTCTCGTGTTGGATGGGTGAAGAAGTCCCGCTGGGTGTCACCATGGCGCACCGTGTCGGGTTTCCCTTGACAAGCTCCCCCTTGTCATTGAAATTCAGTCAATACATTGTCTCTAACATCGCCTTCCTTCCACGCCAGGCCTCCGGAATTCCGCCATGAGCACCAATACTTCTTCCATACAGGTCGCCCGCATGGAGCTGGCCAACCGCCTGTTCTTTCGTCTCTATCAGTGCGCCAACCTCTTGCATAAAACCGGCTCGCGCGCCGTGGAGAGCGAGGGCCTGACGACGCAGCAGTGGGCGGTGCTCGGCGCCCTGTCGCGCGAGGAAGCCAAGTCCGGCATGAGCGTGAACGAACTCGCCCGCTATCTGATGGTCAGCCGGCAGAACCTGGCCGGCGTGATGGGCCGCATGGAGCGCGATGGCCACATCCACCTGGAAACGGACGAGAAGGACCGCCGTTCTCGCCTGATCAAGATGACCGACTCGGGCCGCGATGTCTGGCTGGTGCACGCCATGCCCAAGATCCACGCCTATTACGAACAGGCCCTGAACGAGTTCTCCATGGGTGACATCACCCACACCCTGCACTACCTGCTGAAGCTGCTGGACAACATGCAGCGCCTGGACCACGGCGTTGAGGCTGAGGCTTGAGGCATTTGGTGCCGCTGGCATCCCGGCGGCATTGCACCTGCTTCAGACCGACCTGATCAGCTCAGGCACGGCGTCGAACAGGTCGGCCTCCAGACCGTAGTCGGCCACGCTGAAGATCGGGGCTTCCGGATCCTTGTTGATCGCCACGATCACCTTGCTGTCTTTCATGCCCGCCAGGTGCTGGATGGCGCCCGAGATGCCGGCGGCGATGTAGAGCTGTGGGGCGACGATCTTGCCAGTCTGGCCCACCTGCCAGTCGTTCGGGGCGTAGCCCGCGTCCACTGCGGCGCGGCTGGCGCCCAGGGCCGCACCCAGCTTGTCGGCCAGCGGGGTCATCACGTCGTTGAACTTCTCGGCGCTGCCCAGCGCACGTCCACCGCTGACGATGACCTTGGCCGCGGTGAGTTCGGGGCGGTCGCTCTTGGCGATCTCGCTGCTCACGAACGTGCTCTTGCCGCTGTCGGGCTGGGCGGCGGTGGTTTCAATGGCGGCGCTGCCACCGCTGGCCGCTGCCGGATCGAATCCCGTGGTGCGCACGGTGATGACCTTGGTGGCGTCCAGCGCCTGCACCACGGCCATGGCGTTGCCGGCGTAGATGGGGCGCTCGAAGGTGTCGGGGCTG